>Ga0078972_1000391_pt1 | contig 181024 bp, 135 predicted proteins | sample YelNatPaOPGAMG01_FD_67568 | JGI IMG/M metagenome (GOLD analysis project Ga0078972, IMG submission 67568) | Hot spring thermophilic microbial communities from Obsidian Pool, Yellowstone National Park, USA - OP-RAMG-01 (SPADES assembly) (version 2) | ecosystem: Environmental > Aquatic > Thermal... | reverse complement strand
TAAATATTAATTTCACCCATTGTTACAAGATCCAGACCAACAAGATTTCCCATTTTTAACTTCAAGTCAGTTGGAAAACTCAAAATGGATGGAGGACTTAAATGAAAAGAGTAATTATTTGGTTAATTATTAGCTTAATTTTTATAATATTTTTATATTTAATAATATCATTTGTTCAGCATGGCGCTTCAATAACTAAAAAACTAAAAGTTTCCATTCAGAAAAAATGCAAAGACTATGAAATGCAATTTTTGGGAACGGTGGATAACACATTTAATTGGGTTTTTAGCAAGGACAAGATGCATTATGCTTATGTTTCATTCAATAAAACAAAAAATAAATGGTTTGTTATTCTTGACGGCAAAAAGGAGCCTGAATTCGATGGTATTGCAGAAGGAGGTATTATTTTTAGTTCTGATGGGAAGAGATTCTCTTATGTCGCAAGGAAAGGAGAAAAACAGTTGGTTATTGTGGACGGCAAGCAGGAACCTGAATTCGATGGTATTGGAGAAGGTAGTCTTATCTTCAGTCCTGATGGAAAAAAATTTGCTTATGTAGCAAAAAAGGGAAATAAATGGTTTGTCATTGCTGACAGCAAGCAGGAACCTGATTTCGATGATATTGTAAAAGGAAGTTATATATTCAGCCCTGACGGGAAAAGATTTGCTTATGTCGCAAAAAAAGGAGAGAAGCTATTAGTTATTATTGATGGCAATCAGGGACTTGAATTTGATGATATTATGCCAGGAACTCCTATTTTTAGTCCTAATGGAAAAACATTCGCTTATGCTGCAAAAAAAGGAGAGAAATACTTTGTTATTGTTAATGATAATCAAGGACCTGAACTCGACTTTATTGGTGAAGGAATTCCTATCTTTAGTCCTGATGGAAAGAGATTCGCTTATGTCGCACAAAAAGGAAATAAATGGCTTGTTATAGTTGATGGTAAGGAAGAACCTGAATTCGACGGTATTATGACAGGGTCTCCTATCTTTAGCCCTGATGGAAAGAGATTCGCTTATGCTGCAAGGAGAGGAAATAAATGGTTAGTAGTCGTAGATGGTAAGGAAGGACCTGAATTCGATGCTATTGGGCAAGGAAGTCTTACTTTTAGTTCTGACGGAAAAAGATTCGCTTATGGCGCACAAAAAGGAAATAAATGGCTTGTTATAGTTGATGGTAAGGAAGAACCTGAATTCGATGCTATTATGAAAGGCACTCCTATTTTTAGTATTGATGGGAAAAGATTCGCCTATATCGCAAAAAGAGGAGATAGAATGTTAGTTATAATTGATGGTAACCAGGAACCTGAATTCGATGACATTATGGAAGGCACTCTTATTTTTAGTCCTGATGGAAAGAGATTTGCTTATGGCGCGAAAAAAGGAGATAAATGGTTTGTAATCGTTGATGGTAATCATGGACCGAAACTTGATGGTATTATGCAGGGCACTCCTATTTTTAGTCCCGATAGTAAGAAATTCGCTTATGCCGCAAAAAAAGGGGATAAAGAGGTTGTTATTATTAACACGAAGCAAGGTCCTGAATTTGATGGTATTATGAAAGACTCTCTTTCTTATAGCTCTTCCGAAAATGCATTTCTATATGTTGCTCGTTCAGGTAACTCAATATATCTTGTAAAATCATCTGAATCATGTAATTAGAATTTTCCGGCAAGGTAGTACTTCAGGAATGATTTTTTAAAAAAATAAATGGGGGAAATATTGTTACCAAATTGCCAGACTTTGAATATAAGTAAATAAAAAAATACTATAAATACTATTTTAAAAAAAGGAGGAATTATGAGCAGAAAAATTTTTTATGGTCTTTTTTGTTTTTCTATTTTTATTTCATGTTCTCATGATATAACTGGTCCTTCTCCCAATATTGTGTCAATAGAACCCAATATCGTTTGTAATGAACAATTTACAACTGCTATTACAATCCACGGAAGTGGATTCAGTCCTCTTGGTATGAACCTTCTCGAAGACCACCCATCAGTTGGGCTTCCACAAATAACGCTGCAGAAAGTATCCGAGCTCGATGGCACCGAGGCTCAAGGTAGTGAACCCGTTATTATACCCGATGGTTCGGATGGAACAGATGCTCATGTGCGATGGACATCTCAAGAGGAAATGAGTTTCGATATTTACCCGGAATTGAATATTGAAGAAGGTGTTTACTCAATAGAAGTTAGAAACCGAAATGGAGCTACATTCACTATCTCCTCTGCCCTCGTTGTTGTTCCGCCACCTGTTATTGAGATTCTTGTTCCAGATATAGTATGCACTGCTGATGAAGCAAGGCAGATTACGATTCGTGGCCAGGGCTTCCTTAAGATAGGGGATAGCGTCCCCACCGTTTTTGTGGATGGAGGTGGCGGGGAATGGAAGGCAGATTCACTTTCGGGATGCACACCAATTCCTGGACCGGCTGAAGGATACGAAATCTGCACGGAACTCACTTTTACGCTTGCTGCTGGTGAGCTTCAACCAGAGCCTGGTGAAAAATATGCTAATTACCGAATTCTGGTGAAAAATCCTGAACCTGCAGATTGTGTTACAACCGAACCTCTCATACTCACTGTAGTTCCACCTGCAGGATTAAATTCTTTGTCTCCCGATATTATTTGCACAGAGCAATTTGAAAATTCCATAACAATAACAGGAAACGGGTTCCTTAAAATTAACGATGCCATGCCTGTCATATCAATTGGCAACAAAACTTACACTGCTGAAACACTGGATGGTTGCGAGACTGTTGAGGGACCTTCCGAAACAGTTCAAACATGCAGTTCCTTAACATTCACAATCCCTCAGGGTGATCTCAGCCCGGGCGCCTATGATGTCCTAATTACAAATCCAGACCCGGCTGGTTGTAATAGTTCCAATTCACTCGTCCTCACCGTCGTGCCTCCACCAGACATTACCACAGTAGAACCCCCATACATTTGTAATGAGCAATTTGATTCTACAGTGACAATTACAGGAACTGGATTTTTGACAATTGATGGGGATAATCCACAGGTTGTTGTAGGAAGCGCTACTCTCACTGCCGATTCCCTTGCCGGATGCCAGCCAGTCACCGGACCCAGTGAAGATGTTCAAACATGCACTGAGATTACTTTTACCATTCCAGCTGGCACTCTTCCTCCTGGCACTTATGACATAACTGTAACCAATCCTCAGCCCCCATCATGCTCCGATACCGCAACAGCTACTATAGTTGTTGTCCCACCACCTGAGATTACTTCTATCTCACCCGATATCGCATGCATAGAAGGGGGAGAGCAGGTATTTACAGTGAGCGGATCAGGTTTCATAAGGGATGGGACGAATTACCCCTCTGTAAATGTTAACGGGACAAGTTTTACTGCTGATTCAGTAGCCGATTGTGACCCCATTCCAAGCACAACTGATGCGGAATCATGCACAACGCTGACATTTACCATTTCTGATGGGGAGCTGAATCCCGGTTTATATGAAGTATCAGTTACTAATCCTCAGCCGGCAAACTGCAGAACAGGAACTGTCAATCTATTAATAGCAGGACCCCCTGTAATAAATGCAATTGACCCACCCGTGACCTGCTCAGCAACTCCGCCATCTGAGATGACACTTACCGGCGAGAATTTTTTGATTATAGACGGTTCGAAGCCCTCGGTTTTACTCGATGGCACAGCAGTAACCGTAACTGCTGCCCAGGGATGCACTCAGATAACAGGGTTAAGCGAAACAATTGAAACCTGCACCTCTATTACTTTCACAGTTCCATCATCGTTAATGACTACTGGAAGCCATACTCTATCTGTTACAAATCCACCTCCTGCAGACTGCCTCGCCCCGGCGACTTTTTCTTTCGATGTAGCATTACCTCCAACAATAACTGGAGTGGTGCCGTCAAGAGTATGCTCAACAGGAATAGACATAACAGTAACAGGAACTAATTTCGTGCCTTCTACCCAGGTATTTCTCGACACAACTCCTGCAGCCTCCACAGTGGTATCATCTTCAACATCCCTTCAGGCTCACTTCTCCCCGCTTCCAGGTGGAGTATATGATGTAACGGTTAGCAATGGGACCGGGTGTGAAGCTACTATACCAGATGCAGTAACAGTTGTAGAAATCCCTTACCTGTTTTTTGTTGATCCTCCGGTGGTTTATAATGGCATAAGTATTCAGATTACAATCTATGCTTCAGGAATAGTTGGGAATGTAACAAGTGTTACAATTACTCCCAGTGGAGGTGGAGCACCGATTTCGCTTACTCACACTTTTGACCCACTGCGACCAAACAGAATTATCGCTACACTCCCCTCTGGTCTTGCGGTAGGGTTCTGGGATGTAACTGTTACTGATGACATTGGTTGTGTTGCAACACTCCTAAGGGCTTTTGAGGTAACGGACAGTCTAACTCTTGCCGTTAATAGTATGCAACCTCCATTCGGCTGGACCAACGAAAATACTTCTGTTCAAATAACCTCACCAAGCCCGCCTCCTGCTGGTTATGAAAACTTCGTTGCAACACCAAGAGCATACTTAAATCCCCATTCTCCTTCACCAGGCGACAGAGCTGCACCTATGAAATCTGTTGCTTTTGTTAATGAAACTTTGCTTACAGCAGTTGTTCCTGCAGGACTTCCTGCAGGGGTTTATGACCTTATTGTCGTTAACCCCGACAGAGCAGTTGGCATTCTCGAGAATGCCTTTACAGTTACTTTAGACCCACCTCCGGTTATTGACAATGTTACTCCCGCTTCTGTGACAAATGACTCTAACAATACGGTAACAGCGGAGGGGAAAAACTTCCGAAGTCCATCTGCTCAGGTTACATGTCTCGACCCTTCAGGCACCACAACAACTTTACCTGCGACTGTGACAGGTTCGAATTCTACCAGTGCCACTATTATTATACCATCTGCCGGGCTTTCTGGTGGCACAGTCTGCGTGCTCCGCTTGACAAACAGTGACGGCACTTATGCTGATTACTCTGCTATTGCTGTAACAAACCCATCAGAAAATCTCATGCCATTTACTGCTTCGACTTCAATGATTGTAGCAAGGAGAGCACTTTGCGCAGTTGCAGGGAGAGCCACATCAACCGCTCGCTTTGTTTATGCAATTGGTGGCGATTCAGGCACATCGGCAAGTGCTATGGATTCAGTTGAGGCTGCTCCAGTTGACCTGTTTGGACATATGGGAACATGGAGGATGTTGAGTTATGCTTTACCTTCACCTCGAACTTTGGCAGGTGTTGCCCAGCTCGGACGATACATTTACCTTGTTGGTGGTAATAATGGCACCTCTGAAACAAGAGAGGTTCTGCGTGCAAAGATTCTCGACCCCGACCAGACACCGGAGATTACAGATATCAATCTTGAAGAGGGAACAGGAACGGGTCTGGATGGGGGTGTGTGGTATTACCGCGTTTCAGCCATCATGCCTCCGACTGACCCTGATAATCCTGGAGGGGAAACACTGCCAAGCGACCCTCTTGTTGTTCTGCTTCCATCCCTGTCGGATAAAGTTCATCTAACAATCTACTGGATAGGGGTTGCCGGGGCTGCAGGCTACAGAATATACCGTAGCCCAACTCCAAACCTCACATCTGGAAGTGAGGTGCTTCTCGCTGAAGTTGGGGCTGGTGTTCTGCATTACAAAGATGATGGCTCAGTTGCACCAGGGACTGCTAAACCTTTGATGATTGGAGATACTGGAAAATGGGCAACAATGCCTGCGCTAAATGGAGCCAGAGAATATCCAGGTGTAGCAATAGCATACGATGCTGCAGGTGGAAACTATTACATTTATGCAGTAGGTGGACGACGGGCAGGAACAGCACTAAGAACCTACGAGTATGCTCAAATAGTAGTTTCAGCGGATGGCTCTCAAACAATGGGGTCATGGACCGAAGTCAATACCAATAATTTACGGACAGGCAGATGGCAGCTCAATCTTTTTGCAATGGATAATGCAAAGGCATCTCGTATTCCTGCTGGGACCACTTACATTTATGCTGCTGGAGGCACCAATGCAACAGGGGTTGGTGCTATTAGAGATGTAGATGCCGCCATTGTCCAATCTGGTGGAACTCTGGGTGCATGGGTTGCAGTTGATGATATGACTCCAGCCAGGGCAGGTTATGGTTACGCCGCTGCAAATAACACTCTATATGTATTTGGTGGACAGGGGGCAATACCGAGTTCGACAAATGCCTCCGCTCGTATTTGTGAAAGTGCAGGAGCAGGTTGCACAGGAGGACCTCCTCAACTTGATAACTGGAATGCACTTGGATTCAATTTAACTATTGACCGGTACCTCATGGGAAGTGCTGTCGAAAGTGCATTTATATTCCTGTTAGGAGGGGCTACAACTGGTGGAGTTCCAACTAATACAACAGAAAGCACAGTATGGTAACAATAAAACAGGAGAGATAAGCAATGAAGTCAAAAAAAATAATATTAGTGCTATTAATAATTGGAGCACTTGCAACTCACAATACAATGGCAGCTGAAACAAAGGGAGAGGTAAAAAATAATCTTCTCGGGATTTCAGTAGGGGCAAGGATGGTAGTATCTTTTTCTCAAATTTTTTCAAAGTTAGGAGTGACGCCAGGGGGTAACATTGAGGTTGGTTATCTCCTCCCATTTATAGAAAAAAGGCTGGCAATAGAATTAGCAAGTGGGTATCTATGGGCGAATGCGAAAGGAAGCGGGCAGGACCAGCGACTTGTATCATCAGAAGGAGAAGTTTACGAAGGTTATGAATGGGAACTCATCCAGCATCAATTGATTTTCACCCTTCAGATAAAAGGAAGAATTTTCCCCATCGGTAAAAAATTCAACACTTATGTTTATGCTGGTCCCTCACTCTACCTCCTGTGGAGTGTTGTCAAAGCCAATGCAGAGGGAAATGATTTCGGAACAAATACAGAAAGATCCACAAAACCGGGGGTTTCCTGCGGTGCAGGAGTAGAATATAAACTTGGTCCTGGAAGGCTATTTGGAGAAATTTTGATGGCATGGTCCCCGCTTAACCATGATGTTACAGGTGACAAAAGCACTGGCAACCTTGGACTTGGCTTCGGATATATTGCTGTTTTTTAAATCAATCTATACCATCTTTTCTGCCTATGGGTAAACCTTTTTAATCTTCAAATCCAGGTCGAAGACTCAAAATAGCAGGAATTCTTTTTTCTATAATTTCCACTATTTCTTCATCCGCTATATTTACTTTTCTCCTCATATTTCCTCCTTTGCTTGCTATAAGATTTCCACTCAAATACTATTTTTCATTATACCAAAAAATAAAACAACTTAAATACATATTTAAAAGTATCTAAACTTTTGGCAATGGGGTGTTTCATGAAACCTTCAACCATTCCTCCCACCGCTTCCTTTAATTTTGGGCGTGATAAATCAAGCCCCTGCAAAAAACATTTATTTAAAAATTCAACATTAAGAATTCACTTTAGAAGAAATTTTTCTGGATGTCAGAATTGACCCTGTGATAAAAAGGAGAATGGAAATCCACTGGCTTGTGGATAATGCGCCCAGCCCGCCTCTCAAGGGGTCGAATCTAAAAAATTCAATAAAAAAACGAAAGAGTCCGTAAAAAATGAAATAGAGACCAATTACCTGACCTCTTACTAATCTTCTTCCGTAAAAATACATCAAAAAAATGGATAAAATGCCTTCGAAAAAAGATTCGATAATTTGAGTTGGAACGAATGATGGCATATCATTTGGCACTTTATCGGGATTTAAGAGATGCAATTCCATCATGTCATTATATGCTATCGCACCTTGAGGATATTTGACACAAAGAGGATTTGTGCTATTGCAGGGAATTCCGTAGCAGCATCCAGCAAGAAAACAACCGACTCTTCCCCACAAATGGGACATCGAAATTGCAGGTGCAGACAAATCAGCAATTTCAAGAATTGAAAAACGAAGGTAAAAAGAAGCAATCCCTCCCCCCAAAATACCACCAATAATCCCACCATAATAAACCATTCCCCCCTGAAGAAAATTTCTCAAATCGGGAATTTTAATGTTAAACCCCCGTATGGAAAAACTAAACAATTCTGGTTCCGCATAAAGTTCCCAGTTAACAATAACAAATAATAAATATGCTCCAGCAAAACCGCTGATAATGGTGATTGCAAAAAGAATGAATACTCTTTCATAGTTTTCAATTATCCGGCGGGTCTTTAACCAGAAAACTAAAAAGCCAAAAAATAAAGCAAGGCAAAGGCATACTCCGTAAGAATATATGGTAAATTGATTTCCTATTTTGTATAATACAGGATGCATATCAGATAATAGAGTAAAGCAGTTAATTTTTTTAAAGTCAAATAGCAATAATGAAGAAAATCAAATATTCGAATTCTTCGACAGAACTAATTTACGGTATAAATCCTGTTCGAGAACTCCTGATAGCTGGCAGGAGAAAAGTCTATCAACTGCTCATTGTTTCAAAGGAAAAGCAGAGGCTCGAGGAAATAATAAAGTTAGCGTCATTAAGAAAAATACAAATCAGATGGATTGATGGTAAAGAGATGTCCTCCCTGTTTTCCTCGAGAGAGGATCAGGGCGTAGCAGCAAAAGCTGAACCTTATCCATATTATGAACTTGAAGAAATATTAAAAAAACCGGACGATAGCAAAAATTCTGTAATTATTGCTCTCGATCAGATTCAGGATCCTCGTAACCTCGGTGCAATAGCAAGAAGTGCTGTTGCTTTTTTTTGCGACGCAATGGTCATCCATAAAAATCGATGTTCCCCCGTTACGCCTGTTGCAATGAAAGCATCTGCTGGCATGACCGAGCACCTTAAAATTGCCATGGTATCAAATCTTGCTTTTGCTCTCAGAAAAGTAAAAGATGAAGGTTACACTCTGTATGGTCTCGATGCAAATGCCACAAAATCCATTTTTGAAACTCAATTTGGACCAAGAGCAGTTTTTGTCATGGGACATGAAGGAAGCGGGCTAAGAGAACTAACATCGAAACTCTGTGATGAACTTATTCGAATTCCAATCTCACCACTATGCAACTCTCTTAATGTTTCGGTTGCAGCAGGTGTGGTTTTAGGAGAAGCATTAAGACAGAGTGGGCGATGCAGGACTTGAACCTGCGACTTCCACCGTGTGAAGGTGACACTCTCCCGCTGAGTTAATCGCCCAATTTTTTATTTATCTTGTAAAATCTTTTAATTTTGTTAAATACCAAATTGAAAAGTTTTTGCAACCTGTTTAAATTCAAATATTAAGGGGAAGTGATTCCAGAAACTCATAGACCAAAGATTTTATCTCCCTCACGAGCCTTTGCGAGGATTAAAAGAGGGGAAAGTATTTTTATCTCTTCTGGTTGCGCTGAACCCCATTATATTACCTCTCAATTGCTAAGTTTTTTTGCAACTGCATTTGATAATGAACTGGTTCAATTCTTTTCTTTTGGACCAATTGAATCTATGGCAGCGCTATCTAACGATAGGTTTCGAGCAAACTTTTTTTTCTTCGGTGATTCCTCGTGTGAACATATTGCAAAAGGGCTGGCGGATTATACCCCTACCCTTCTATCAGAAGCCCCAAGAATGATAAGGGAAAAAAAGTTTAAAATAGATGTTGCCATAGTCCATGTTTCACCGCCAGACAATGATGGCTTTTGTTCACTTGGAGTCAGTGTCGAACTTGCCAAAGAAGCAATAGAAGCATCCAGATATACTATAGCACAGATCAATTCAATGATGCCGAGAACTTATGGAGATAGTCTTATCCATATTGATAAATTTGATGCCATTATCCCCATTGATGAACCACTTATTGAATGGCAACCTCCCCCACCCGATAATGTTGCTATTACTATCGGACAGAATGTGGCAAAGTTAATTGAGGATGGTTCTACAATACAAACGGGGATTGGCAAAATTCATGACGGAGTACTTCTTGCACTTTCTGATAAAAAGGATATAGGAATTCATACTGAATCTTTCACAGAAAACATCATTAACGCTATTAAAAATGGTGTAATAAATAATAAGAAGAAATCGATACACGAAGGAAAAGTTGTCGCCACTTTATGCATTGGTACTCGAAAACTATTTGACTTTGTAAAAGAAAACCCCTTTTTTGAATTTTACTCTTGTGAACATGTCAACGACCCAATCACAATTTCACAAAATAGTAAGATGGTATCAATTTGTAATGCAGTCCAGGTCGACCTTACAGGACAGGCTGGCGCCAATTTGATTTCGAGGGATTTTTCTGCTGGCGTTGGGTGTTTACCCGAATTCGTAAGAGGTGCGAAGCGTAGCGAAGGAGGAAAAAGCATCATTGCTCTTTCATCAACTTCTAAAAACGGAGAAGTATCTAAAATAACACTTAATCTATCTTCAGGAGCAGGAGTTTTTGCTACACGAGGAGATGTCCAGTTTGTCGTTACGGAGTATGGAATAGCAAATCTCGAGGGAAAAAGTATAAGAGAAAGAGCGTTAGCACTTATAGAAATAGCACATCCAAAATTCAGGAAGCAGCTTCTGGAGCAGGCGAAAAAATCAAATTACATTTTTGATGACCAGACCATACCATTATCTTTCGATGAAGAACTACTCAAAAAGTGGGAAACAAAAGATTTATTGAAGGATGGGAAAATAATAGGAATCAGACCTGTTAGACCATCAGATGAAAGAGCTATTCAGAGGTTCAAATATTCTCTATCCGACGAAGATGTTTTCCTTAGATTTATGAGTACCGGCATAAGATTTAACCACTCAAGAGTCATGCCCCTTACCATGGTTGATTTTAAAACTCATGTCGCCATTATAGCGTTCATTGGAAGTCCCGGAGAGGAAGAAATAATAGGGATAGCACGATATTACAATAATCCCTCAACAAATATAGCAGAAGTAGCTTTTACAGTAAACGAAAAATGGCGACGAAGAGGAGTTGGGACATCGCTCCTAAAGCATCTCACCAGGATTGCAAAAAGTCAAAATATTAAGGGATTCAGGGCAGAAATACTGGCAAAAAATAAAGCAATGATGAGATTATTTCACAAAAGTGAATGTACTATTCACTCTTCATTTGAGGATAACCTATTTACTATGTGGTATCTTTTCGATACATAAGATGGAATGGCTTAATAAGTTTGGTGGGATGGGGATAAATTTCGTCCTTGCAAAAAAGGAATAATGTAATCATGGAAGGATTTTTTGAAAAAACTGAAACGATTCTTGAAACATTTAATTCATGGGTCTGGCATCCCTATTATGGTATTGTAGCACTTTTGCTTCTCAGTGGTTTTTACCTCACAGTTCGTTTCATCTTTCCGCAAATCCGATTTTTGTTTTCTTCAATAGCTTCTTTTTCTGGCAAAGATAAAAAAATTAACACCAATGCTTTCTTCCTGTCCATTGCTTCGAGCACTGGAACAGGAAGTATAGCTGGTGCTACTTTTGCTTTGCTTATGGGGGGACCTGGAGCAATTTTCTGGATGTGGATTTTTGCGTTCTTCGCAATGGCAATAAAATTAACAGAAGGGGTTCTGGCGCAAAAGTGGCAGGCAGGTGACAAAGATATGAAAAATTCCCCTTTCCCATTAAATGCAATTAAGTCAATGCGAAAAAGGTGGAGATGGCTCGGATATTTTTTTGCGTTTTCATTCATTCTAATTACCCTTCTTGGGGTGGGAAATACCATTCACTCTAACACAATTGCTACTTATCTCTATGAACTAACCTCAATACCAAAATGGATATCAGGGATTGGATTTTGCGCAATTCTATGTTTTTTTATTTTTACTTATAATTCAAAAACAGAATCCTTAGTATTGGTCATTACTCCTTTAGCAATTCTTGCTTATTGCCTTATTGCAATAGCAGTAATTATTTTTAATTTTAATTCTATTCCGAATGCATTTTCTTTAATCATTTCCGGGGCTTTTAGCAGGACAGCAGAAATCGGTGGTTTTGCTGGGGCAGGATTTATTGAAGCAATTCGTTATGGAGTTTCAAGGGGAGTAATTTCAAATGAAGCGGGGCTTGGTTCAACATTTACTGCATTTGTTGATAAAAATGCCACCAGCGATAAAACAAGCGAAAAAAAACTTTCAGCAATGTGGACAATGATAACTCCCGTTACCCACACGATGATAATTGCTACTTTGACTTCACTAATGCTTATGGTAACAGGTTCATGGCATAATAAAGAAAAAGGTGAACTTAAAATAACTGATGTAAAAGTTTATGCAGGAGAAATATCGAGTTATAAGGATATTGCAAACGGAGGAGCACCACTAAACGGAATTTTAAACATAAAGGAAGGTGTAATGGAAGGAGGAGCAATTTTTTTCAGCGGAAGAAGCATAATTGAATCGCCAAAGTTCTTCCTCGATGGCAAATCATTCAGCGGTTCACTGGAATTCACCCAGGGTAAAATTACAAATGGAACAATATATGTTACTGGAGAAGGTGAAGGAATTTTGGGAAGACCGATGCCACACCATATCCCGGCTTCAAAAGCCCAGATTTCAAGAATAAAAATGACAGGTTATTACTGCCCTGAGGGAATTTTAGCTACAGGCAAATCACTGGAATCAAAATTTGGGAAACCAGGTAAAATCTTTTTGGGAATAATAATGTTTATTTTCTGTTTAGCGGGACCAGTCGTATGGTCAAAAAGGGCACAATATATAATAATGCACTTTGCAGGTAAAAAATTTTGGGTCTTATTTGTTATCTTTTTCATAATGGTTAGTTATGCGGGTACCATTCTTGAGCCTTATTTCGTCTGGAATATAACCGATATATTGAATATATTTGTAATTATCCCGAATCTTTTTTTGCTCTGGCTTTATTCCGGGGTAGCAGTATATACTTTATCTTTGAAACGAAAAGAAAAAGTTATAGAAGAAAAAGGAGAGGAAAAAGTATGGAAAAAAAAGAAAAAATCTTGAATTTAACAATTATTATTTCAATTTCTCTTCTTTTTGCTGAAACTTCGATTGCCCAATGGACAAAGCAGAAAAATGGAACTTCTGAAGATGGTGTTTACGCTGATATAGCAGCAGGAGGACCCATGAATGCATACGCTGTTGGAGTAATGGATATGGGTATGGGTAATACAAAGGGAGTAATTCAGGTAACCACAAATGGTGGTACTTCATGGAACATGGCAATGCCTGATTCAAGACTGATTGCAATGTATCTGTCTGCATGGGCTCCTACTCCTGAAAAATGCTATGTTGGAGGGATATCAAAAGTTTTTATTACCGAAAATAGTGGTGTCACATGGCGAGAATCGCAGCACCCTTCAATGGCTGGAATGAAGCCTGTAATAGGAATTGGAGGGTTTGGTGAAAATTTCGTTGTTGCAACAGCTGGAAGCAGCATTTTCGTATCTCATGATTCTGGTTTAACATGGGAAAATCCTTCTAATCCCCTCGGAGATATTGGACTTTCCTATGTATTTTTCGTAGATGAAAATACAGGTTGGATTGTGGGAGGGGGTGCAGATTATGATGAGAATCAAAACCTCATTGGATATAAAGATGGAGCAATAATTCAGACTACCGACGGCGGAGCCACATGGGTAATTTTAAGACAGGGTGAAGAAAAAGGATTTGGTACCCCGTCCTTTGTCAACCAGTATGATGGCTGGATTACTTCCAATAGCATGTCAGGACCCCTTGTTGAAAAAACCAACGATGGAGGACATTCATGGCAGGCACTCAAAGTTCCAGTTATGAGTGCAGGAACACTTGATGGTCTTTATCAGGTTTATTTTTTCGACAAATGCGAAGGATTTTTACTCGGTGGGGATTCTCAAGCAAAAAGAACAGGGCTTTTTTATACAATTGATGGTGGAAAAACATGGGAAGAAGTTGACACCGAATTTACAAAATTAGAATTTCCCGTGCCTTTTCCCATACCAGTTTATTCCAGATGTATTGCAATGGATTTTGTTGATAGAACAACTGGCTGGATAACAGGAACTTACGAATTCATCGGTCACTACTCTTCCCAATCTCCTGGACCCGATTGTGGAACCGAACCTGAAAACCCACCTTCCGATGCCTCGACAGATGGTGGACAAAATGAATCTGAAGGGGGTTCTGGTTGTGGTTGCACAATTATTGAATAAAAAGCGTTTTTAAATTTTTTTAAATTCTTTAAGGAGAAAAAAAATGACAGAAGAAAAAGAAAAACCAAAATTGTCCCCTATTAGAATCAAAGCAAAAGACGAAATTTTGGGAGGGGTTTATTCTAACACAATGATAGTTACTCATACGAGGGAAGAATTCATTTTAGATTTTCTTGCTGTTTTTCCTCCTCAGGGAATTTTAAATTCAAGGGTAATAATAAGTCCCGGTCATTTAAAAAGAATCGTTAAAACCCTTCAGGAAAATATGGCGAAATATGAAGAGAGATTCGGAACAATTCCGGAATCCCCCTCACCTGAAGGTGGTGCTCCTCCACAAATTCAGGCGTAAGAAATTTTGGGATAGTTAAATGCTGATATCTGATGGTTGAACGCTTGCAAAGAAGTAATTGAAAATTTATATGGTATCAAAGAGTTAAAAGATGAATTCAATTAAAAAACTGATTGTAATTGGTATTTTTTTAATGCAGGTCGTTTCATGTGAAGACCTCTCATCTTTCAGCACCAATCCAGATGAAATATATTCGGGTAATATAGTTCAGCCCGAAAAGGTTAGAAAGGGATTTGGTAAATTCAGCAGAATGGAACTTACAATAAATATTGATAGTATAGATGAGAAACCAGGGAGTATCAAAGTTGAAAGTCAGGAAGAAACAGAAGAACCGGAAGTTATTTTTGATAATGTTTCACTTCGTCCAGTATATTCTTTAAAATATGATACCCTATCAAACTTTGACTTCCCCACTGGAAGACTTAAAAATTATCTATTCCTCGCACCAATTACATCTGCAAAGTACCATAATGGAGTTGCGTTAATTGTTATTTCTTTAATGTCCGACGGTAAAATAGAAGTCAGAATAATATTTGGTGAAAATACACTATTTGGAATATTTGTTCTTGAAAAACAGAAAAAATCATAATCTTTCATGTAATTGTTTCAAGCCATGGAGTGGCTTTGATATATCCAAGTTCATTAACTCCTGAATCGAGTTTTTTCCTTCCTGCGATAGCAATCATCGCACCATTATCAGTACAAAATTCATGTGGAGGAATAAAAAGAGAAATTTTTTCTTCTTCTGAGCGAATTATAAGTTCTCTACGAAGGATACTATTACATAAAACCCCACCTGTCGCTACAAGGGTTTTAGAATTTAGTTTTTTACATGCTCTTACCGCCTTGCTGACTATGGCATCCACAATCGCCATCTGATATGAACTGCATATTTCATTTCTTCTTAAAATCACCTCTTCTGGTTTCATATCCTTTATATGCATCATCAAAGCGGTTTTAACCCCACTGAAACTGAAGTCGAGGGTTTTCGCTCTTCCAAGTCCTCGTGGAAATCTTAAAGATGATTTTCCATTCCACATTCCTGCACACCTTTCAATTTCTGGACCACCTGGATAGCCAAGCCCTAAAATCTTAGCCCCTTTGTCAAGTGCTTCTCCTGCTGCATCGTCCCTCGTTCTTCCTATAAGTGTTATTTTTTCCTCACTCTCGACAAAAAAGAGACTCGTATGCCCACCACTTGCTACTAATCCAACAAAAGGAAATGGTGGTTGAGGATATTTCTCTTCATCTCGTCTTCCTGAACCCCGATATAGAAACACTGACATTATATGACCCCTCAGATGGCTTACACCAACAACAGGCAAATTTAAAGCCCATCCCATAGCACTTGCAGATGTAACACCTATCATAAGAGCACCGATAAGACCCGGACCCTGAGTTACACTTATTCCATCGATTTCGGTAACTTTAATCGAAGCATTTGAGAGTGCTTCATCTATAACAGGCAATATTGCTTGAACATGTTTTCTCGAGGCAAGTTCGGGAACAACCCCACCAAACTTTGAATGAATATCTATCTGACTTGAAACTACATTTGAAAGTACCCTTCCATCCGAACACACCAATCCTGCAGAAGTCTCATCGCATGATGTTTCTATACCCAAAATTATCAACCGTCTTTAGCCTCACATCTTCAATCTATTTTCGTCTTTTGAAATGTCTTATACCTGAAACAGGAATTCGAGTAACCATTGAACCCAAAATGATTTTTACATTTCCCTTTGTATCAACTTCATGAACCACTCCAACTCTCCCTTTTAAAATACCTTCGGTAATGGTTACAATATCCCCGAATTTAAATGAATCCGGCTCCCTTTCTTCTTTTGAATGTTTTCTTGTTTCCTCTATGTGCTCCTTTTTATCTTTTTCTTCCCTGAAAATTTTATGCAAATTAGATACAGCATTTTGTGCCTTCTTTACTTCATTTTGTGGTTTCTCCCACTTCGACGGTAAAGGATGTTTTACACGAACTCTTGATGATGATCTTAAAAGCGATTCCCCGGAAAAATCTCCATGTAATCCAATTTCCGCAGAAGACCTAATTTCTTCCTTCAAAACATTGAACCTTTGAATTCTCTCAAGTCTCTCTTTCTCCTTTTCTGATTTAAATGCCTCCTCTTCTAATACATGCTGCTGTGCAATTATAAGCTTTTTTTCCTCTGCTGCTTTTTGTTTTTCAGACATGGAAATAAAATCGTTTGACCGATTCCATGCGCAAAACTCATAAACAGGTAAAAGAAGCATGAATGCTACCCTCAAAACTTCCCAGAGGTCTTCACCAAGAGCAATAGCGTTATCCTTATGAATAAATAATCCCATCTTCCAGAAACCTTCTGATAACCTGTATTTTTCAATCAATGTATTTAGATTTTCTTCGCTTAAGTTTTTAACATTAATTTCAAGAACATCGTCAATTTTTACCATGTACTCTTCAGGCAGAGACCTCATGATGTCCAGAAATTTTAACCTCTCCTGCTCATTTTGCAAACGGGTAAGGAAGTTTTCTCTATCAACCCAGGCTTTCCAGTTAAGGCAAACAGCTATACTAATTGAGACAAAATTTACTTCTACGCCTATGAAAAGATGCTTGAAATAAGGAGTTGGATCCTGGATTGTAGTTTTTAGAGAACGATTAATATCTATAACTTCTTCCACAACTTTTCTTGACTCTTTACCTCTACTAAAAAAGACCAGCTGTCTATCAACACATCTGAAATTCCATAGAGAAGGATAGTGGTCGCTTGCGGTCATTTCAAGGTCAAGGTCTGAGAGGTTGAAAGTATCATAAAATGTGGACGCAAAATCAACTAAAGTCTGCTTCAGTTCAAGCCGCTGCTTGTTCCACATATTACTCCTGCTCTTTACTTCACTGAAGTAATCAAAAATTTCTGGTGTGAGTTTCGGCATTTTTAGAGAAATTTAATTTTTATAAAAATTATTTCAAGATAGAAACATTTAAAAATATTGCTATTATTATTCCTAAAAAAATTTGCTTGCCACCCTTCACTTTTCTGCACTAATGATCATGCCTTATTTCCATAAAAACAGACCACAATAGTAAATTCCTCAGTCATTCCCGCGCATGCGGGAATCCAGAAAAATAAATGATCCCCGCTGGAGGAATGGATTCCTGCTTTCGCAGGAATGACATTCTATCTTCGTAAAAATGGAGGTGGCAATGACATATAGGACATAATAGCCCACAAAATTTTGAAGGGAGGCAAGAAAAAATTTGTTGTTGACTTTGAGTATATTTTTTTCAAATATCCTCTTTAAGAAGGCTAAAAAGCAACAAAATAAAGTAACATGAAATACGAAGAAATTATCAAAAAAGTATATTCAATAGAAAAATCCAATTCGAATTTTCCTAAAAATCTTTTAAGGCTACCCCCTAAAGAAATTCCTGAACGAATTTTTGTTGCAGGTAAAATACCCGATGCACCCTGTATCGCAATTGTCGGAACAAGAACCCCTGATGCACATGGATTACAGATAGCAAAAACAATTGCGTCTGAATGTGCAATACGAAATATAACAGTAATTTCTGGAGGGGCATTTGGAATTGATATTGCGGCACACACTGCCTCCCTTGAAGGAGGTGGAAAAACCATGGTGGTTCTTCCTGGCAGTATTGATATGCCATCTCCACAAAATCATAAAAATATTTTTACTAAAGCAGTTGAAAATGGAGGGTGTCTGATTTCAGAGCATGAGAAAAAAACACCTGCTTATTCCACTCTTTATTTAAGAAGAAACAGATTAATTGCGGCTCTGGCAGACTGCGTAATTGTAATTCAGGCGCGAGCAAGAAGCGGGGCTCTTTCAACTGCCAGCTGGGCACATAAGCTCTCAGTAAAACTATTTGCAGCTGGAGGCTCTCCACTAAATCCTCTCTACGGTGGAACAAATCGTCTGATATACCACAAAAAAGCCACTATAATAACTACTATTGCTGAACTTTTTCGAGAAATAGAAACCAGCATTGGAATTCTTCAAAAGGCAGTAGTAGATAATCAAATCAAAGACGAGCAACTTGAATTACCGGGAAATTACAAAAGCGAAGCAAAAGTGATAAGTTTGCTTGGAACAGAGCCCATAACTGCTGATGACATAGCAACTGAAGCACAAATGTCGGTGGAAGAGGTTTGTAAAATATTATTGAGCCTTGAAATAAATGGATTGGTATTGCAGGTTGATCCCGGAAGATATGTTGCAGATAAAAAACTTTTACCCCAAAAAGGTTCAGTTAGAAGAACACAAAAAAACAAAAAATAATTAAATTTCCACGACCGGTTCGTGTAGGTAGTCGAAGGAGGACTCCACTCAGCCACCAGCCACCACAGGGAAACTACAGATATAAAAAAATACTTCTACATCGGAAAGGGTTTAAACGATAATATTTAAAAGAGGTATAAAAAAGATTAAAATATTGACGCATGATTTTTTTTACCTATTAATAATTACCAGGAGCCAGAAAGATGCAAACTCAAAATGGCCATAATGGGCAAGAATTGAAAAAACAAGAACGAAAAATCAAACCTGATTCACTTTTGATTGTCGAGTCACCAACAAAGGCCAGAACTTTAACAAAATATTTAAGTAACAATTTTAAAATAATAGCATCGATGGGGCATATTAAGGACCTTCCTAAAAGTAAAATGGGTGTGGATATTAATAACGGGTTTGAACCACAGTATCAGATAATAGACGGAAAAAGAAGTATTGTGCAAAAAATAAAAAAGGAGGCGGAAAAAAGCAAATATGTTTATCTTGCCCCTGACCCTGATAGAGAAGGAGAAGCAATAGCATGGCACATAGCAGAAGAAATAGGATTGGATAGAGATGGAATTTTCAGAGTTCTATTCAATGAAATAACAAAAAAGGGAATTGAAGAAGGGCTGAAAAATTTAACTAAACTTGATGAATTTAAGTATGAATCACAAAAAGCAAGGCGTATTCTCGACAGACTTGTCGGGTATGAATTATCGCCGCTTTTGTGGAAAAAAGTTAAAAAAGGCCTTTCCGCTGGAAGAGTACAATCGGTCGCTTTAAGAATTATAGTGGAAAGAGAAAAAACAATTGAAGAGTTTGTCCCCCGTGAGTACTGGAAAGTTTATTGTGACCTTGCAATTGAAGGTGAAGATTCTTCCATTTTCAGAGCAGTTGTAACGATGAAAGATGGGAAAAAGATTGAGATTCCTGACGAACAAGAAGCTAAAAAAGTAAAGGAACATCTTCTTTCTGCGACCTTTTCTGTTAAAGATGTTAAAATACAAACTCGAAAGCGAAATCCCCCCCCACCCTTCATTACGAGCAAACTTCAGCAGGAAGCAACCCGCAAACTTAAAATGACTGCAAAAAAAGTGATGCAGATAGCACAACAACTTTACGAAGGAATAGAACTTGGTGCAGAGGGGGCAGTGGGTCTTATTACATATATGAGAACAGATTCAACGAGGCTCTCAGATGATGCAGTTTTAAATTGCAGAAAAAAAATTGGTGAAGTTTTTGGAAATGATTACCTTCCACCAACTCCTAATGTATATCCACAGAAAAAAAGTGCGCAGGGAGCTCATGAGGCAATTCGTCCAACTTCCATGGAATACTCACCGGAAAAAATTGGCAGATTCCTTACTCATGATCAACTCGGACTTTATACTTTGATATGGAATAGATTTCTTGCATGTCAGATGAATCCTGCTCTTATACAGGAAAAGAAAATCATTATTGAGGCAAAATCCTCTCAAACCGGGTTACCGGTTTATATTCTCGAAGCTTCGAGCAATGAAATATCATTTGATGGCTGGATGGCTGCCGAACCGGAGGCAAAATCAATATTTATTTCCATTAAAAAGGTTTCAGAAGAAAACGAAGAGGAAACTGAAAAAGATGAAGAAGAAGGCAACGGAGAGGAAGAAGAATTCAAACAAAGTCTGAAACTTCCTGAAGTTTGTAAAAACCAGATTCTGGTGCTCTCTGGAGAAAAAGTCACAGAAGTGCAAAAATTCACAAAACCTCCTCCAAGATATACAGAAGGTTCTCTTATAAAAGAACTTGAAGACAAAGGGATAGGAAGACCTTCAACCTACGCTACAATCATTTCCACCATACTGGAAAGAAAATATGTAAAAAAGTTCAGACAAAAATTATATCCTACTCCTCTCGGGAAAATAGTAGTGGAAAGACTCGTAGCACATTTCCCCGAAATAATGGATGTCGAATTTACTGCAAAAATGGAAGAGTCTCTCGATAAAATAGAATCCAGAATGGTCAGTGGTAAAGATATCCTGCGGGAATTTTATACTTCCTTCCACAATAATCTCGAAAAGGCATTTAAAAACATGAAATCCGGGATTGAACCGGGAGAATACCAAAAACATGCAGGAACACAGGTAAGAGGAGATACTCCAGCATCACCGGTAGAAGTCGAAACCCATTGTCCTGCGTGCGGAAAAAAAATGATACTGAAAACAGGAAAGTACGGTCTGTTTCTTTCCTGTCCAGGTTATCCAAAGTGCAAACAAAGTCTACCAGTTTACAAACAGAGTAAATGTCCCCAAAAAGGATGCGATGGTGAAATAGTTGAAATAAAACTAAAGAAGGGAAAAAGTAAAGCAAAAACTTTCTATGGATGCAGTAAATACAAAGACAATGGCTGTAGCTATACAACATGGGATACTCCAGTTAATAAGAAATGTCCAAAATGTGAATGTCCAACTATGCTAATTAAATTTTCGAAAGGAACTTTAACAATAAAATGTGCAAGAACAGAGTGCAATTATTCGGAAGAAATACTTGTATAACAACATTGAACAATATAATTCAGGAAAAAGGCATTAAAGAATTTGCATTGTCTTTTTATATTTTCATCAATCTTTTCATCACACATTCAAAGTTGCACGCAAATGAAACAAAAGATGAAGGGGTTAAAATTATAGCTTCTCTTAAGGAAGAATTTAAAGGGGAGTATTTGAAACCTGTAGCAATGCCATCAGAATTTTCAAAGAAAGCAGAAGAAATTCAGAATAAAATTCGTATTGCAACTGACCTTTACTACACAAACAACTTTGAAAAGTCATCCGAAATTTTGAAAAATGCATGGGAGGAAATCCTGACTCTAAATGAAACCATGCCTGTTCCGGAAAATTTAATGAGGGAAAGTTTTGTATTTTTAATGCTAACACTAAAAGTTCTAAATAAAAAAGAAGAAGCAAAAAAGGTAGGGGTTAAGGGAGCAACTCTTATTGAATTTTCCTCGATAGAAAAAAGCGATATTCCTCCTGATGGACTTGAATTCATACGGGGTATGATGCAGGGAGATTATCAGGAGAGCAAAAAGTTTCACTTGAATGTAAAAATTAAAAAGCCACTAAATAATTGCGAATTATTGGTGGATGGTTCAGGAAAAAATATTAACGAATCACTGATTCTACTTTCACCAGGTCTCCATCACTGGGTTGGCTTGAAATGCGATAATCTAACAGGTTGGCTATGGAAAATAAAAGGAGAAAATGGAGAAGAAAAAACTCTTTACATGTTTCCTGAGTATGAATCATTCTGCAATATTTCTAATTTTCCAACGATTGAATGCTCAAAATATGAAGAGGAGGCAATATTAATCGGGTTGAATTTGTTAAACTACCCTGAAGTGGAAAAGGTTCAAATTGAAAAGGGAGGGATGAAAAATAACAAAAGAGGCATTTATGTTCTGGAAATAGATAAAAATAGTAGTTATAAAAAAAGCGATATTTCCTGGAGATGGGAAGGAACTTTTGATGTAGAAACTGAATATAAAAAGCAAAAAACAAAATATGATAGAAAAAAAACATTCATTCCTGTCGTTTTTACTTCGCTTGCAATTTCTTTAGCAGGTGTTTCAACTGGTCTTGGTTTATGGTGGAATAGTATCAGAGATGACAGATATGAAATAAAAGACCCATGGGAAAGGGACAGAAATGAGCAAAAATCAGAAAGGGTTTTTTACGGAGCGATTTCAACTTCGGCAATTTCAGTTATACTTGGAACTACTGCATTAGCATTATGGATAGATGCCATAAAAAGAAAAAAAGAAGTTAAAAAAGAGAAACTAATGGAATTGGAAAAAATGGAAAAATTGGGTTTTCTTTGGTTTTAAACTTTAAAATAATATTTTTCATTTTTTATTGATTAAGTTTTTTTTATAATATAATATTTATTAAAATTAAACAAAAATATTTCAAAAGATAAAAAATGGCTGCTTCCCTTACTCAAGACCCTCTTGTTGGACAGACAATAGATAACCGCTATAAGATAATAAGACTAATTGCTCGCGGCGGAATGGCAAAAGTTTATCAAGCCGAACAAATCCATCTAAACCGAATCGTCGCTATAAAGGTTCTTGACCCAAAACATGTGGGCGCGGATGACCCTGAATTCCAGAAACGATTCGAACTTGAGGCTCAAATGACCAGCAAACTCAATCACCCAAATACAGTGACAATTCATGATTACGGATTTAACCCACAAAAACACTTTTACTACTTCGTCATGGAGTATATTCAGGGAAGAACACTCCGCAGGGCAATGAAGGAAGAAAATGCTTTTGCGGTGGATAGAGCACTTCACATTGCAGTGCAGGTAGCAAGAAGTGTCAGACAGGCTCACGCTGTCGGGGTAATCCACAGAGACTTAAAGCCATCGAATATCCTGCTAACCACTCATGATAATGATGATAATTATGTAAAAGTGGTGGATTTTGGACTACTCAAGCTAAAAAAAGAATCCGCTTTCGACGGAGAAAAAACAGAAGGGGTATTAATGGGGTCTCCAAGATATATGTCACCTGAACAGATAAAGAGATTGCCTGTTGACCACAGGTCTGACATATATTCTCTCGGAGTCAATATGTATCAGATGCTGACAGGAAAACCACCTTTTTCTGGTTCGAGCGCTGTCCAGATTCTTATGGGACATCTCAATCAACCTCCACCCCCATTTGGAAAAGCCAACCCAAATATTCAGGTTCCTAAAGATGTGGAAAAATTCGTAATGCAGTGTCTTGAAAAGGATCCTCGTAAACGCCCCCAGAGTATGGATGAAGTCGTGGAAACGATAACAGCAATTCAAAAAGAAAGCAAAAAAGAAGCAATTTATATTGCTGTTCCTCCTGCTAAAACCGGTAAGGTTGATATCCTTGGTACTGCAGAAATTCCAGTAACAATTGAATCCTCAACTGAGAAGGATAAAGGAGTTGAAGACGCTCCTTCTGGACCATCAGCACCCCCTGCGTGGAGCGATACAATAACAAAATCGCAGTATCAGGAGATTCAATCGGAAATAGCCCAGCCTCCGGTTCTGCCCTTGGATGAAACAGGGAAAAAAATCAGCAAAAAATTCCCAACTGGATTAATAGTAGTTTTTTCAATTGCACTTATAAGCCTTATAGGTATTGTGACTCTTGCAGTTTTTCTTATAGGTCCTGGTAAATCAAAAAATAAAAGTAAAATTGAAACTCAAACACAGGGTTCTTTAAATACTCAAACGCAGATTCAAAAACAGACGGATAAAGATACTGCCGGTGAGAGTAAATCTATTCAGCCACCGACAGAAAATGCAATTAGAACTTTTAAAATTTCATTTTCGACAGACCCTGGAGGTGCGAATATTTTTGAAGGTGAAAATCTCCTTTGCACAACTCCATGCGAAATAGAGTGGACAGTTACTCCTCAGGACAAAGATAAAACCAGAAAATTCTGGGTCATGAAGGAAAATTATGAACCTGTAGAACTCACGCAGAAAACACCCGATAGTGATGTCAGTATTGGTATCCCTCTAACTCCAATACCACAAAGTGGAAAAGGTACATTCGAAAAGAAACCAAAACCGCAATCAGAAAAACCACAGGTAGAAAAGGAAAAACCACAAAAAGATGAAGGTACCAAAGAAGAGAAAAAACAGGAGGAAAAAGAAAAGGAAAAGAAGGGATTAAAGCTGATTCAGGATTATCCAGATTCTTAGTAAAATTGTTAAATTAAATTCCGTTTCTTAAGGAAAAAATTAACAAGAGAGAAAAACATGAATAAATTAAATAATAAAAAAACAATATTTTTTTCACTTCTCATGTTAAACATTGTTATCTATTGTTTTAGCCCTTCAAAAGCTATTGGAAAAGTTACCCCGGAGGAATATGCCATCAAATTTTTATCATCATCTTCTTCTCAATACGGAGCTCACAATCCCGATGAATTGCAATGGATTAAAACCTATAGAATCGCTGACATATCTTATGTTCGATTTCAGCAAGTTCATCAGGGAATAGATGTAGAAGGCGCTCAGATTGTTTTAACAATTGACGGAAAGGGAAAGGTTCACCAGATTTCTGATAGCACTGTTGACCCTTTGTTACTACCAGATCCATCTTTTTGCATAAGTCAAGAAGAAGCAACTCACAGGTTACTGAATTCAAATAAAGGAATAGAAATCAAAAGCGTTAGAGGACCGATTTATGCATTACTTAACGACAACTTACCGAAATTTGTACGGATTTTTACTGTAAAAGTTAATGATAAAATTCAGGGTCCTCCCATGGGTTTGCAGGAAGTCTATGTAGATTGTCTTGATGGAAGTATTGTTCACTTCAGAAATCTTTTAAAAACTGCCCTTGGAAAAGTCTATGACCCGAATCCTGTTGTAAATCCAACTGTTTTGACAGTAGAACTCCCGAACCTTGTTTCCACAACAAATCTGAACGGTTCTCTTGCTGTTTCTTATGCGTGTTCGGATTCAGCATGCAATAATGTGGTTCAAAGAGCAGTAGCAGATTCGGATGGAAACTTTCTCTACGACCCTGTCGAACCTTCCATAACCGATGCATTCAGTGAAGTTACAGCATACTATCATGTTGACAAAATAAACACATGGTACGAAACACAATTAGGATATACTAAAATATGTGGAGGAACTCGCAAAGTTGCAATTGTTGTAAATATGGATTACCCAAATGCCTTCTCAGGAGATGTTGACAGAGATGGTTGCAACGATATAGTTATAGGTCAGGATTCTTCACCTACAGGACATGATTTTGCTTATGATGCAGATGTAATTTACCACGAATATACACACGGGGTAGACCAGGATATAGCTGGTTTCTGGGGAATAAGAGCTGATGAACTTGGTTATGATTTTTCATCCGGTGCTCTTGATGAAGGGTATGCGGACTACTATTCAGTCGCAATGACTGGAGACCCTGTTTTAGGAGACTATGCCCTTGCAGGATACACAAGACATGCTGACAATACCAAAACCTGCCCGAACAGTTTACAGGGAGAAAGCCATGAAGATGGAGGAATATGGACGGGTACACTCTGGGATATGCGTGGAAGAATAGGAAATCACGAATCCGATGTTCTTGGACTTGCTGTTTTAAACAGCCTTACATCGAGAGCGGATTTCAACGAGGCAGGAAATGCATTAATTACGCAGGCTAATTTACTTGAAACACAGGGAGTCCTTCCAGCAGGTTCAGGAAATTCTGCACGGGATACAGCTACAGCAAGGGGGCTCCTGGGTTGCAGGAGAATAGTTACTTTAAGAAACGAGGATAGAGGTCAAATTTATCTCATGGGAACTATGGAATGGGGAGGATGGGTTAGCCAGATACCAGGTGGAGTTCAATTTGCAGTTCCAACCACAATTAATACAACAAGAGTAATTTTAAGATTTACTCTTATGTCTTACGGCTCAGGTTCTTTTGATGCATACATAAACTATGATGCTCCAGTTGGCTTTACAATGAGCGGAAGGCAGCCAGTTCCTACAACTTATGCATATACTTTGACCGGTTCCCCGGACGGAATTGTCTGGGCAGGATACACTGACCCACCAATACAGCCTGGAACGACATACTACCTTGCCTTTATAAGCAAGTTCAGTTATACAGCCCTTCTGAGCATTCAGGCATTTATAATAGAAGCAGTACCGCCAGAAGAAACCGACGAAGAAGCATTAGAAGAAATAATAGAAGAAGAACCCCCGATTGAAGAAATAGACGAAAATTCAGAAGAACTCAACCAGCCTGACATTGCTCATGATGATGCATTCCAGGAACCAACCGTAGATGTTATAAATGATGTGAGTACTGCAGATGGAAATGATGTTCCTGGTTTAATGAAGGAAGAAAGTGGATGCGGGTGTGCAATAGTAAAATAGTTGTAAAAACCAATCAAAAAACAATTATAGATTTTACCACTGGTATTTTTTTAAGGAGTTTTTCTCTACCTTTTAAAAACTCTAGCTCGATGAGAAATTGAGCTCCCTCAATTACCGCTCCTGATTGCTCCGCAAGAATAGCTGCTGCACATGCAGTCCCACCTGTAGCAAGTAAGTCGTCGACCACCAGGACTCTGTCATTCTTCGAAAAAGCATCAGCGTGTACTTCTATTGTGTCTGTTCCGTATTCGAGGTCATAAGTTATGCTTTTGCGTTCGAAAGGAAGTTTTCCTGGCTTGCGTGCCGGAACAAATCCAGCATTTAAAAGGAAGGCAATGCCAGCACCGAAAATAAAACCTCTCGATTCTACAGAAACAACCTTCGAAATTCCTCTTCCAGCCCAGAACCCTGTCATTTCTTCAATAGCAACCCTGAAACCCTCTTTACTGGCAAGAAGTGGCGTTATATCTTTAAAAATTATACCCTTTCGAGGGAAATCAGGGACATCCCTTATAAGAGACCGTAAAAAATTTTCTTTTGAATTCATTTTGAATCTCCAAATGAAAGTTTTTTTAGTTCATCAAAAATTTTAATTTTTCTCACTTTATAAAGTAAATTCAGGTCCGTTAAATCAAGCAATAGTGGTGTCACAGAAACATAACCTTTCGAAATTGCATATCCATCAGTTCCCGGTCCGGATTCAACCTTTCGAGGTCCTCCATTAATCCAGTAATAGGTTTCATTTCGAGGTGATTTCCTTTTAATAACTTTGTCGTGATATTCTCTGGGACCCAGTCTTGTTATCATAACCCCTTTTGGATTTTTCCCTGGAATGTTAACATTTAAAAGTAAACTCATCTTACCATATCTTTTTCGGAAATTCAGGAGTGTTAGTGCCACCTTACGAACAACGAGCATTATACTGAGTGGATTTGCACCTTTATCTATTGATATTGAAGCAGATGGAATACCTTTGAAGGATGCTTCTCTTGCACCTGCTACAGTCCCGGAATAAAAAGTATCTTTTCCGAGATTAAGACCATCATTTACTCCAGATATTACAAAGGCAGGTTCCTCAGGCAAAATATCATACAGTGCTATAAATACGCAGTCTGATGGAGTGCCATCCATAGCAAATGACTTTGAATCAATTTGCCTGCACATAATTGGTTTGTGAAGGGACATTGAATGGCTGCAGGTGCTTCTACTGGACTGGGGAGCTACTACCCATACATCTCCCATAGATTCAAGGGATTTTCTTACAAGTTCCAGCCCGGGAGAATGAATTCCATCATCATTTGTTATTAAAATTGTATTCTTTTTCATGTCCTTCACAGCAAATTTCCTCTTGTCGTCACTTATCGCTGTCAAGTAATTCCTGCATATCCACAGGAAGCGGAGCTGCAAATGAAAGCCATCTGGATGTCTTTGGATGAACAAACTCAAGCGAATAAGCATGCAAAGCATGTCTTCTCAAAACAAGAGCTTCTCGAACTTTTGAAGATTCAAAACCTTCATTAAAAAATTCCATTAAAGTTTTTTCGTCGATACTATAAAGCTTATCTCCAACTACCGGGTGACCTATATGCTTGAGATGGATTCTGATTTGATGCTGTCTCCCGGTTTCCGGGAAACACTCAACCAGAGTAAATCTTTTTGATTTTTTTATCACCCTGTACCGGGTGATAGCTTCTTTAAAAGAGCCAAACATCCTTGCTCCGACAGCTACTTCCATCTTTGTTCTTATTCTCTCCCCCCTCGCCTCTCGTAAAGGAAAATTCAAAGCTCCCCGGTCGGGTTCAACACTTCCCCATACTATGGTTAAATATGACTTTTTCACAACTCTTTCCCTGAATTCCTTTTTAAGGATTTTTTCACTTTCAAGATTTCTTGCAAGAAGCAAAATCCCGCTCGTTTCCTTATCTATCCTGTGGCAAAGATGAACGATACTATCCGGAAAATCCCTCCTCAGAAGATTGAGTAAATTCCCCTTCATATACCTTGTAGTCGGGTGTACCGGAAGCCCTGCTGGCTTGTTAACAACAATAATATCGTCATCACTGTAAATTAGCTCGTAATTTTGTGGAGTTGCCTCTTCACCCACCGACACAATTTTTTTGAGGCAAACAACATCACTGGTTTCTACCCTTGTACCAGCAGTTAAAGTCTTGCGTGAATCCTCAAAATAGCAATTACCACTTTCAATCATTTCTTTTATGCGTGTTCTGGACATTTTTTTCAGGCGGGTCTTAAGGAAAACATCTACTCTAAGCCCCGCACATGAGGGAGGCACTGGATACTTCTGGATGACGGTCTCGGGTAAATCCTCAAACTCTAACCCGCTTTTGTTATCCTTCCTGATCTGATGCACCTCGTGCATACCCTTATTCTTTTTTTAGTTCCTCCAACCACAACTCTTACATACTGAAGATTGGGCTTTTGAACTCTCTTTGTCTTTATATTTGAGTGACTAACCTTATGACCAACCATCCTTTTTTTTCCACAAACTTCACATCTATACGCCATGAGACTAATCCTTTATTTTTATAGAAGCTTTTTATTAACATAAAAAAAAAGTATTGTATATATCAATAAAAAAAATATAATAATAACATGCAATATATTCAAAGAAAGTATAATCTGTTTTTTATTCCAGTCACTATTTTTATAATTATATCCTTAAATTTTTGCGCGACAGGCACAAACCAGAATGAAGATGTTAAAAATGACTTCGGCAGGCAGGAAATAGAAACTGAAAGTACCGGAGACATTTTAGAGGAAGAGGAAATATTAACCTGCGATGAGCAGGGAACATGTCCATCAGGATTAACCTGTTGCTCTGGTGTTTGTGTCAATACGAGGACTGATTTGCTTAATTGTGGTGGCTGCGGACAGGCATGCTCCCCTCTTGGAAACATGTGCATTACAGGAATATGCGCCTGCAATTCATCTATGAAGTGCGATCCACCAAAACAGTGCTGCAGTTCAGGATGTACTGATGTTTTAACAGATAACAAGCATTGCGGTTCATGCGCAAATGCCTGTGACCCTGCTTTAGCCTGTGTAAATGGTTCCTGTGTTGAGGTTCCATGTGACCCTCCCTGTGGAGACGGAAAAACATGCTGTGGTGGAGTATGTCTTGACACACGATACGACGACCACAACTGCGGTTCATGCGGAAATGTTTGCCCGTCTGGAACCATCTGTCAGGAAGGAACCTGCGTAGTTTCCAGTTGCAATCCCCCCTGCACAGGAGAAATGGTCTGTTGTGGAAGCAGGTGTGTTAATATTCAGAATGATTCAAACAACTGCGGTGGATGTAATAAAAAATGCACTCTTGAAACCGGACCTGTTTGTCGTAATGGAACATGCATGTGCGGGGAACAGTCGTGCAGCGGAGAAATGGACAACTACTGTTGCACAAATGCATGCTACAATCTCCTTACCGATACAATGAATTGCGGTTATTGCGGCCATGCATGCAATCCTGGCGAAACCTGCGAAGGTGGAATGTGCAAATGTGGCTCAGGCGCAGGATGTATGCCAGGACAGAGTTGCTGTGGCGGGGTATGCACCAATACAAGTTCCGATCCCAACAATTGTGGAGTATGTGGAATGAGGTGTTACGCAAATGAAACCTGTGTTTCAGGTTCCTGCATGTGTGGAAGAGACCCGTCATGTGGTCCAAGAGGACAATGTTGCCCATCAGGTGGCTTTGGTATGCCCGCAGGGTGTGCAGTTAACAATTGCGCAGCAATGTGCTGGTGCGGAGGATGTGACCCGGCAGTTAACTGGTGCGTCATGGCATGCGTTCTCGGGCAATGCCTCCCATCAGGATAATAAAATATTGAGTGAATTAAATGCCCCCTGCTATTGTGATATTTATAGCTCCCTGAGTTGGTATTTCACTTCTATTATATTGAGAATATCCAGAATCTGAACCCCAATAAATGTAAGAGTTAATATTTCTGGTAGAACCGTTGTAATAATTAGCAAAAACTATATCTTTGAAACCATCTCCGTTAAGGTCAGCAACATCACAATCCATCGCTCCAATAGTCGGAAGTTCTATTCTACTTGAAGAGGAATACCCACTCGAAGAACCAAGGTAGATATAAGAATTTATATTATAGGAGGAACCATTATAATAATTTGTAAACAGTATATCTTTAAAACCATCGTTGTTTGCATCAAATATACAAATTCCATAGTAAGCACCGCTGGTCGGAAGCTCTGTTCTCGAAGATGATGAGTAATCTGAACTACTCCCCCAGTAAATATAGGAGTTAGTGTTATAACTTGAATTTGTATAGTGATTTGCAAATATTATGTCCAAAAACCCATCACCATTAAGGTCGTCAACTTTAGTTCCCATGGCTCCAATAGTAGGAAGTTCCAGTCTTGAAGATACTGCGTAACCACTCGACGAACCCCAGTAAATATATGAATTTATCTGCCTTGTACTTCCGTTATAGTAATTCGAAAAAACAATATCCACAAATCCGTCACTATTCAAATCAGCGGAAGTATTTCCTGTAGCACCAAAAGTTGTGAGATTTATTTTATTCGTAGGAGAATATCCTGATGAGGAACCTCTATAAATAAAGGAATTAGTATTATAACTCGAACCATTATAGTGATTCGAAAATATTATATCCAGGAAAGAATCTCCATTTACATCCTGAATTGAAACACCATGAGCCCAGCTCGTTGGAAGTTCCGTTCTTGCCGTAGCACTAAATCCAGATGAGCTACCCCAGTAAACGAATGAACTTATATTCCCTGTAGAACCATTATAATGATTAGAAAAAACAATATCGAGATACCCATCTCCATTTAAATCAGAAACGATATTCCCCAGAGCACCATTAGTAGGAAGTTCCAGCCTATTTGCTGGGCTATACCCGGTGGATGAACCCCAGTAAATGAAGGAATTAATATTATAAGTGCTATCGTTATGATGACATGAAAAAACTATATCGGAGTAACCATCGCAATTAAGATCCGTGCAATAATCTTTTCCGTCACAATCAACATCCACGCCATCGTTTGGTACTTCTATCTCATGAGAATGTGGATGGATTCTAAAATCCCCGTCATTGCAATCGTTCCCTCCAGCCTGAATAGCAGCATAACCATCCCCGTCCAGATCAACAGGGTCCATTCCATCACAATCCTGGTCAATTCCATCGTACGGAATTTCTTCTGCATCAGGATTTATTTCAGGATTTGTATCATCGCAGTCAATAGTATATATATAGCCATCTCCATCACCATCGTAAATTGCTGTTCCTTCGTCTATATCACCATTGCAGTTGTTATCAATTCCGTCAGGAATTTCTTGCGCTCCCGGGTAAGTATGCGAATTATGGTCATCACAATCCCCATCATTTTCCGAAAATCCATCATCATCATCGTCATAAGAATTCGTCCCCTCATCTATAACTCCATTGCAATTATCATCTATTCCATTTAGAGACTCATCTATGCCTGGATGAATATCTGGATTTGAATCATTACAATCTCCTGCAATTTCTGAAAACCCATCACCATCATCGTCATTAAAAATATCTGTAACAGAACCATCAACAAACCCATCGCAATCGTTATCAAGTCCATCAGATATATCTTCTGCATCTGGATTAATTGCAGGGTTTCCATCATCGCAATCCCCCTCCAGTTCAGAAAATCCATCTCCATCATCATCAAATAAGAATGTTCCCTCGTCAATAATCCCGTCACAATCGTTGTCCATGCCATCAGGCAATTCCCTCGCCCCTGGATAGACTTGAGGGTTATAATCATTACAGTCACCATCTTCAACTTTAAAACCATCCCTGTCAAAATCAACAACCACGACTGCCTCTCCATCTCCCAAATCTATCCCATCGGTTATACTTGAATCTCCATTACTCTCTCCACCACCGCAGGAATTAAATAAAAAAGTCACAACCAGACACTCAAAAATGAATTTTGTCATTATTTATCCTCCTTTTTTTCTATTTATTATATTTAAGTTTTGTAAATATTAAAATAGCCTGTTTAACATATAAGCTGAAAGAAAACCAAGGAGAGTCGAAATTCCAACCACTGACCCCCCCTGTTCAAATGCTTCGGGAAGCATCGTTTCAGCCACCATCGTTAGAATTGCTCCAGCCCCTATTCCCTGAACTATGGCAACTATAACCTCATTTGCAGAGCTCGAGCAGATTAAATTTCCAAGCATCGCACATATTCCAGAAAAAATTACAAGAGACCCCCACATCAGAATGATTCTCTTTTTATTATGTCCCCCTTTTAGCATGCCAATAGCACTCGAAAGAGCTTCAGGTATATTAGAAAAAAAAATACCAGCAAATAGGGATAAACTAACCATCTTGCCGGTTTCAATAGAAGCACCTAAAACAGCTGATTCAGGTATACCATCAAGCAAAATACCAAGCCATATTGCAAGTGGAGCACTTCGAGCAACTGCTGATTTAACATCTACACCGATAGGAGTAACTGCTGTAGAGTCTACATTACGTAAAGCAATTTCTTTCCACCTCCTTCTTTCTCTTTCTGCTTCAACTCTCCGCAGGTTTGATGAATTAAGCCTCCTTGCAAGAAGCTTCCCAACTTCCATAGACAGTAAAGGAGAAGCCATAATTGCTTTATTGAATGCCTCCTTTTTCAGCCTGAAAAGAACCGCATCGTTTTTACATTTAACTGTTGCAGTTCTTCGTTCATTCATTACCAATGCCATTTCACCAAATGCATCCCCTTCTCCCAGAACCGCTATTGCATCTCCGCTATCTTCCTGTGGCTTGTCGTCTTCCGCATGCATTGTTCCTACTATTTCCACTTCACCTTTATCAATTAAATACAATCCATCCGCTTCTTCTCCTTCTCTGAATATTACTGTTCCGGATTTTACTTCAATTAATTCTACTTCAGAAATGATGGTACTTATTTCTTCTGGTGGAAGATTCCGCAGTATCTCTATCTTACTCAGCCTGTCAAGTAATTCATCTGCCTTTTGTCTCTTCCTGTCCCCTATGTATTTTTTGAGTGTTGCTTTCTTTCTTCCAAAAGCACCCCTGCTATTTAAAAATTTATTCATCCCGATGAAAATAATGCCGCCTAAAATAAATCCTGCTGCCATCGGGAAGAAGCCGGCTCTTTGAGTAGCCTCTTCTACAAGTTCAAAAGCAAGAGCTGCAATTAAAATTCCTGCACCAAAAGCCATTATTGATGCTACAACTCTGGGACCGGGTTTCCAGATTAACCCGGCACCAGCTCCTAAAATCAAAGAGGAAGCGGCTACAAACCCAACCAAAAATGCCATTAATACATTCGACATATTAACATGTATTTTTTTGCCTCTACATCCATAAAAGTCAACCTTTTTATAAATTTAATTTCACCGCCTTAAATATAACCAGATAACCTCCCTCAACAATCCCTGTCCTGAGTCTGAATATGGAGTTATGAAATGGAATAAATCCAAAAGTAAGTTTACTTTCTCTAAATTTTAATTTAATCCTCTTCCAAACCTGATTTCTTTGTTGCTTCACCTATTGAAAAACAGCGCTAAAATGATATTTTTCAGGAAATAATGACACAGGCATCAAACCCATCATTAAAAATTGCACTTCTATTATCAATAGGGCTTCTGGTCAGTCTTTTCTTCTTCATGTCGAGTTTGTCACTTTTACTTGCAATGATTGCAGGAGAAGGAAGTTTTACTTTTGGTAACGAATTTTTCATACAGTGTATATCTTTTACTCTCGTAATTGTCGAAGCATATATGATATGTAAAGCGGTGCATCTGGACTTCAATGATGCATCTGAATTATACATGCTTAAATCTACATCTTTTGCAAATATTCTTCTCGCAGCGATAATCGCAGTATCCTTAACTTTTCCTCTAAGCGAAATAGACAATTACCTGCAATCCATTCTTCCGCCTACAGAATTAGAAAAGCAGATGATGACTTCTGTTTATTCACCACCAAATTTTCTTGAAAAAATTTTTGTAATTTTAAGTATTATGGTAGCGGCACCTGTTGGTGAAGAGATGCTCTTTAGAGGAGCGATGTTTTCACTTCTAAAAAAAACAGGTGGTAAAATACCTGCAATCCTTATAACCGCTTTTCTTTTTGGTATTTCTCACATGTTCGTCCCGAGGAGTGCTATTTTAATCTTAGTTGTTGGAGTTGTATTTGCAATTTTGGTAGAATTTACAAAATCTACCTATACATCTATATCTGCTCATGCCTTTTTCAACGCTTTTCCAATTGTAGCAAACTGGAGCGGGTTTCAAATCACAGGTTACAACATTCATACCAATAAAGTCAGCCATATTAATCCTTTAATACTGTCAGGCAGTCTGGTAATACTTGTATTAACCCTCTATTTACTCTACAACATAAATTCGAAAGGAAAAGAAAAAAAGCATGACTCCTGATTTTTTTAATTTAACTGACCAGAGTATTCCGATTGCTCTTATTATATCTTTCATCGGAGGAATTATGACTTCACTGACACCCTGCGTTTATCCTGCAGTCATGATAACTGTTGCAGTTTTCGGAGTTAGAAAAGGGATTACCAAAATCAGGGCACTTTCCCTTTCACTCGTATTCGCAAGTGCAATGATATTAATTTATACGCTTCTCGGCGCTGTTTCAGCAATGAGTGGAATGGTTTTCGGCAAAATATACCAGATGAAATGGTTTTTAATTTCTGTGTCTATTTTATGCTTTTTAATGGGTCTATCCATGTTAGGAGTTTTTACTATCCAGCTCCCTGAAGTTCTTCGTAACAAACTCGCCAGCAGCAGTGCAAAGTCCGGTTTTTTAGGTGCATTTTTAATGGGACTTTTTACAGGTTTTCTCGCTGCCCCATGTACAGGACCAATTTTAATTGGAATTTTAACATTTGTATCAGCAACAAAAAGCATTACAATTGGTATCTTCCTCCTTTTTGCTTATTCATCAGGATTGAGCCTGCTTTTTGTTATAGTGGGAACATTCGTTATGTCTCTACCAAAATCAGGCAAATGGCTTGATGCAATTAAAGACATTCTTGGAACATTAATGTTCCTTCTGGCTTTTTATTTCCTGTTACCAATACTTCCGTCATTAAAGGAATTTGGCAATTTTTCTTCACAACCATTTTTGCCTGCAGCCATTGCTCTATGTAGTGCTGTTTTTATAGTTTTATGTCATACTTTTTTTCACAAAAAATTTACGGATGAAAATGGCAATTTCATTAATAATAACAGGGCAATTCTTTTTCACTTACTCAGAATTACTTCAATTGTGATATGCACCTTTGCTCTTTTTTCAACAGTAACTTCTACAAAAACTACTTCTACTGCTTCTAAAATAAAATGGATAATAAACGATGAACAGAAAGCAATTAAAATTCACAAAGCTCAGAATATTCCATTAATAATAGATTTTACTGCCGAGTGGTGTGAAGCATGTAAAAAAATAGATAAATATACATTTTCTGATTCAGCTGTGGAAAAAGAACTTTTGCGTTTCATTCCGCTGAAAATAGACCTTACAGAAGGAGATTCAACGGCTGATGAAATTCGAAACAGGTATTCTGTTCCTGGACTTCCAACGGTAATTTTGATTGATTCAAGAGGTAAAGAAAGGAAAAGAATAACAAACTTTATAAAACCCAATGAATTTTTAAAAATCATTAAAGAAATCAGATAATCGGATTTCCTCCCCTTTTCAGCGGGATGGTCTCAAGCGAGCAAAGCAAAAGTAATTATTCCATTAAATAGAAAAAAATTATTTATTGCTATTTTTTAAATTTGCTCTATCATTTTAGCTTATGAGTAAAAAACATTTTTATTTTTATGCATTAATTCTATTTTTCTTTTCCTCTTGCTATGCAGAACCTCCACAAAAAAAAGATGGAGGAGATACAGGAGGAGATCCAAAGTTAGATGAAATACTCATAAACGATTACCCTAATGATAATATCACAGAAGGAGAGTCTGTGTGTCCGTATGGATATGTAAACTGCGAAGGAATATGCGTAGATATCAGGAGTGATCCGGAAAACTGCGGTGGTTGCTATAATGTCTGCCCACCAGATAATATTTGTTATAACGGTGTTTGTGTTAATTCTAACCCGTGTCCGTATGGATATACGCTCTGTGGCGAAACATGTGTTGATGTTTTAACAGACCATGAAAACTGCGGGGGGTGTGGCAAAAAATGTTTGGCATGTGAAGGTTGCACTCAGGGAATATGTTTATCCATCTGTGCTCCACCTCAAATATGCTGTAACAACTATTGTACAGATACAATGACTGACCCATACAATTGTGGCGGGTGTAACATTATCTGTCCAGAGGGAGTTCCCTGTATAAATGGCACCTGCGGTCCAACTGACCCGTGTGCCGGTGTAGAATGTGGCTGGAGAGAGATCTGCTGTAATGGAGAGTGTGTAAACCCAATGTTTGATTCTAATAACTGCGGATATTGTGGAAATGTATGTCCATGGGGGAGTTCCTCACCTGACCCTGATGAAAATCGTATGGGATGTCTCAACCTCTCTCTCGGAGTTTACAATTTATGCTGTGGCGGCTCCTGCATTCCAGTTTCCAATCGTGCCTGTGGAGACTGCAGAAGCAGGTGTAATTCTGGTAGTACCTGCGTGGGTGAATGGGACGAAGGAACTGCTACCTGTACATTTTATTGCGCCTATTGAACAGCAATAATGATGTCGTTTCGACTTCGCTGGTATATGACTCAACATCCGCCCTTAACTGATTAAAGCTTGCTGAGCGGAGTCGAAGCCACCAACGAGCGCACACCTGATTCTATGGTCATTTCGACGCTAAATTTTTAATACCGCATTCCGTTTTGTTTGAGTTTTATTGCAATTTCGAAATTCTTTTTTGCCATCATATTATCTGGTTTTCTACGAAGGACATTTATTAGAATTGAAACAGCCTCACCCACCTCTCCTTTCCTGATCAAAACAGAAGCAAGGTTTATGGCTGCATCATCATATTCGGGAAATATTTGAAGCGCTTTTCTGTAATATTCTTCCGCTTTCTCAAATTCTCCCCTCATAAAAAGAACATTTCCATAATTATTTAAAACCCTGACAGAATTTGTGGAGACTTTTGCAGCACTTTCAAAGAGAGTAATGTCATTTTTCCAATCACCATTTCTTACTATGGTTCTTATAAAATTAAAAATAATTCCTCCAGTAAAAATTGTTATAACCCCCCATTTTAAAATCCTTTGCTTCGATGAAATCGCAATTTGGGCAAGCCCGATAATAAAAATGCAAAAACCTATCGAAGGAATATAAAGTATTCTTTCACCTAAAATTGTATGAACAGGAAAAAGAACATTCATAACCGGCAGGTATGTCAGCACGAAAAGAATCCATCCATAAAGGGCAAGACGCAAACGCTTTCTTAATACCAGAAGCATGCATGTTACTGAAATTACAGTTATTGCACCAAAATAAAACAACCCGCTCTTATAAAATTCATTAACCGGAAGCTGGTTGAACCCATAATCAGCAGAAAGGTGTAATGGAAACAGGAGAAGTAAAACTACTTTTCCAAAAACCAGTAAAGCCCCAAAAGGTCTTAAATAAGACGGCATTGAAACAATTGGATTATCCACAAAATGAACATTGAACAGAGGAAAGGGGCGCCCGAATAAGAGCCATCTGATTAAAAGAAAGAAAACAATCACTATTAAGTACATCACATAGACATGCCACTTACATTTAAAGAAAGCATCTTCTTTATGTCGCCTGTTTCTAAGAATTAAAAAGTCGGTGCAGATGGTAAAAATTAAAAGCGAACCGGCATTTTCTTTTGCAAGCATTCCTGCAAAAAAGCAAAGTGGTGCAGCAACCCAGCAAAATGTCCAGAAATTCAACCCCCAGTTTGTTTCTTTCCTGGTGATATAAATATGACAAAATAAACACAGCAGTACAAAAAGGGATGAGAGAAGTTCTGCCCGTCCTGCAATTTGAGACACTGCTTCTGTATGAATAGCATGAACGGAAAATAAAATCCCACCCCCCATTGCCATAACCGTAGAAAAGCGGAGACTGAGCAGGAATGCATAAAAAAGAAGAGAAACAGCAGTATGAAGAACCACATTTGTCAAATGATAACCAAAAGGCTCACTACCAGAAATTTTTCTGTTCAGGTAAAATGAAAGAATTGTTAAAGGTCTATAACCATAAGATTTGGCTGCAGCCCCTTGTTCAGAACTACCCCAGTAAGATGACTTGAAAATATTTAAAATTTGTCCATCTTTCTGGACATTTTCATTCTTTAATATAACTATATTTTCATCGTAACAAAAATCATTGAAAAGAGAACGACTATAAACTATCAGGTTTACTAAAATTAAAAGAAAATAATTTAAAAGTTTAATTTTCATTTTAAATGGTTATAATGAAAACAATAAAACATGATAAAGGGCAAATCAATTCTTATAACTGGAGGAGCTGGTTTTATAGGTACGAGTCTTGCGAGGCGTTTATGCGACGACAATAAAATTGTTATATTCGATAATCTTCATCGGGATGCCTTTACCAAATCTCCTCTTGCGAATCATCCAAACATTACTTTCATAAAGGGAGATGTGCGTGATTTCTCAGCTTTGCAAAAAGCAGGAGCTGATTGTGAGATTATCGTTCACATGGCATCCATTGCAGGTGTGGATACTGTTATGGGCAAACCTGTGGAAACAATGGAAATAGCACTCGAAGGAACAATAAATGCTCTGAAAGTAGCACTCATGTTCAAAAGTAAACTCGAGCGCTTTATAGATTTTTCTACGAGTGAAGTGTTTGGAAGATTTGCTTTCAGGGCAAAGGAAATGGATGTAACATCGCTCGGTGCTGTAGGGGAAGCAAGATGGACATACGCTGTTTCAAAACTCGCCACCGAGCACCTAACCTACACTTATTACAAACAGTTTGGGCTACCTACCCTTTCTGTTAGACCTTTTAATGTTTATGGACCGGGACAGGTTGGTGAAGGAGCCATACATACTTTTATAACAAGAGCACTTCGCGGAGAAACTTTACTCGTCCATAATGACGGTGACCAGATAAGGTCCTGGTGCTACATTGACGACATGGTTCAGGGAATATTACTTTGTCTCGACAAAAAAGAGGCAATAGGTCACAGTTTTAATATTGGCAACCCGAGAAGCACAGTAACAATTTTCCAGCTCGCAAAAATTGTACAAAAACTAACCGGTAATAAAGTTAAAATCGAGCATATTGAATGGAATTACCCCGATGTTGAACTTCGCGTACCAGACATAACAAAGGCTCGAAAGATTTTAGGATTTTCACCATCTGTTGAACTTGAAGACGGTATAGCAAGAACGATAGAATGGTATAAAGAAAAATTGAATCATTAGGGAATTATTAAATGGTAAATATCAAATCAGAAAAAGCAAAAGCCCTTAAATTAATAAAAGAAGGAGCAACCCCTTCAGAACATATTAAAGGTGTGAAGATGTTGCTCGAACATGTTGAACCAGGAGATATTCTCTTTTTACTGGAAAACAGACGAAATGGCAACCTTGAAGACATATCGGAAGAACTGGATAAAATTCTTGAGGAAAAAGGGATAGGAATTGATTTAAAAAAGATCGTGTCTGATGATTGGTTTGAAAATATGCTGAGGAACATCGAAGGATTTGAGGAAGTATGCGACCTTATTGGATATAGATTCGTAGCATTCGCAATGATAGCAGGAGTAAATTTAAAATCAGTCAATCACAATCCTCAATTTCCAGCAGAAAGTACTGTGGAATTCACAATAGGAAATGAACCCTATGTACATGAAATGTCTCTTGAGGAGTTTCGCAAAACATTACTTGTTTCTATTCTTTCACCAGATATTGAAGAAGAAATAAAACTTTCTCCGGAACCGAAAAAAGAAGAAATTATTCATATAATTGGAGCAAGATATTTTCTTCTGGCACCAATTTATGGATTAAAACTAAAAAAATTATATGTAGTTGAGCCATCGCGAGGTAAAGAGGGGTATATAATCAGATTCGATAGAGATAGTAGAATAGAAGAATCTACTATTAAAGAACTTAGAGAAGCAATTAGAAAAATGGTTGCACGGGAAGAAGTAGGTGAAAAGGAACCTGCAGGTAGATTTTCTCCCAATGCAATCCCGCTTGCAGAAAAAGCACTCGAGGCTGGAAATCCGTCAAGAGCTCTTGAGCATTTAAGGGACTGGATTCTTTTTGTAAGAAATTACAGAATTGGAGGAACTGTAGCCCAATTGATGCATGAACCCGAGCCCCATTTCGAAAGAGGGCTCCTTCTTGTAGGAAGAGCTTACAGACTACTTAATCGCAATAAAATTGCTGAAGATTTCCTTAGATTTTCTATTCAACTTCTTCCCAACGCAAGAAAAAAACCAGTTTTTTTATTTGAATTATCACAGATAATGTTCTCAGAAGGAAGGTATGGAGAAGCAATAGGTCCACTGAGAAGAGCAAGAAAATTAGGAATTTCCAAATCACTGGTTTATCCTTTATTAGGAAAATGCTTTCTCGAATGCAAACGAAATGTTGCAGCATTTGTAGTATTAGGAGAGCTAAACCGTGAAGGTTTACTCGATAAAGATAGCAAATTGTGGTACGAAGAAGCAAAAAGGCGATTGGGAGACGCCATAAGCATTATAGAAAATATCCCTTCTCCACAACCAGCAGACGAAGACCTCACAATACCAGGAATCATGGTTTCCTGAATATGGTGGAAAATAAATTGCTTGACTATGGTTTAAATTTTAAATAAAAGGTGAATGAATTATTGAATACCTAAACTTTTACAAACATATAAATATAAGGAGGAATCATGAAAAATCAAGAAGTATATGTAATTGGTGCTGCACGAACAGCAGTTGGTTCTTTTCAGGGAATGTTTTCAAACACTCCCGCTCCGCAACTCGGGGCAACCGCAATTCGTGAAGCAATTTCAAGGAGTGGACTTAAACCTGAAGACATTCAGGAAGTATTTATGGGCTGTGTGCTAACAGGAGGTCAGGGACAGGCACCTGCAAGGCAGGCAGCATTATTCGCAGGAATACCTAAATCTGTTCCGTGCACTACAGTTGGTAAGGTTTGCGGTTCAGGAGCGCAGGCTATAATTCTTGGAGCAAGAACGATTCTCCTTGGAGAAAATGACATAGTTGTAACTGGTGGCATGGAAAACATGACACTTGCTCCTTACGCTTTACCCAAAGGAAGGATGGGTTATAGAATGGGTAATGGCGAAATAATTGATGAAATGGTTCACGACGGTCTCTGGGACCCATACAATAATTTCCACATGGGAATGGCTGCAGAAATTTGCGCAGAAAAGTATGGATTTACAAGAACAATGCAGGATGATTTTGCAGCGGAATCTTACAAGAGGGCAATTTCTGCAACGAAAGAGGGAAGATTCTCTGCAGAGATAGTTCCAGTAGTTATAAAAGACAAGAAAAAAGGAGATATTGAGCTTAGTATTGACGAGGAACCTCAAAAATTTAACGAAGCAAAGATGAGAGAACTTAAACCTGCTTTCAAAAAAGACGGGACAGTAACAGCTGGAAATGCATCAAGTATTAATGATGGTGGTGCAGCTCTTATTCTTGCATCTGAAAAAGCAATTAAGGAAAGAAACTTAAAGCCAATTGCAAGGATTGTCGGATGGTCAGTTCATGCTCAGGAACCTGAATGGTTTACCACAGCACCTGTTTTTGCAATTCGAAAAGTTCTTGATAAACTTTCATTAAAACCTGGGGATATTGATTTATGGGAAATAAACGAAGCATTTGCCGTTGTAACTATGGCAGCAATGAAAGAAATCGAAATCCCGCATGAAATAGTCAATGTAAATGGCGGTGCATGTTCAATAGGTCACCCGATAGGTTGTACCGGTTCGAGACTGATGGTAACCCTTATCTATGCAATGGAGCAGAAAAAAGCACGAAAAGGACTTGGAACGATGTGTATTGGCGGGGGGGAAGCTATAGCAATGGTTTTTGAAAAATAAAAGGAGAGTTTGAGGTAAAAATGAACTTCGATTTTACAGACGAACAACTCGCAGTTCAGCAAATGGCAAAAAATTTTGCCAATGAACAAATAAAACCAATTGCCTCCCATCTCGATGAAGAAGCCAAATATCCAGAAAATTTGATTTCTCAAATGGCAGAACTTGGATTGATGGGGATTGCTATTCCGGCTGAATATGGCGGAAGCGGTATGGATTATGTTTCTTATGTCCTTGCGATGGAAGAAATAAGCTCAGCATGTGCAGGCACCGGGGTAATTATGAGTGTCAACAATTCTCTTGTTTGCGACCCATTGCTAAAATATGGAACAGAAGAGCAAAAAAGGGAAATACTTACTCCACTTGCATCAGGGAAAATGCTCGGTTGCTTTGCTCTAACCGAACCTGGAAGTGGCTCAGATGCAGGTGCCCTGAGAACAACAGCAAAAAAAGATAAGAATGAATATATCTTAAATGGCGAAAAAAATTTCATAACCAATGCACCTCAGGCAGATTGGGCGATAGTTTTTGCTACTATTGATAGAAGTTTGAAGCATAAAGGGGTCACCGCATTTCTTGTTCCACTTAAAAGCTACAAGGGTGTAACTGTAGGACCAAAAGAAAAAAAGTTAGGAATAAGGGCTTCATGGTCATCATCAATAATCCTTGAAGATGTCAGAATACCAGAAAAGTGGAGGCTGGGTAAGGAAGGTGAAGGATTTAAAGTAGCAATGACAACACTTGATGCAGGTAGAATAGGAATTGCGGCTCAGGCACTTGGTATTGCTAAAGCAGCACTCGAGGAAAGCATAGAATATGCGAAACAGCGACAAACTTTCGGTAAACCTATTGCTCAGCATCAGGCGATAGGTTTCATGATTGCAGATATGGCGACTAAACTCGATGCTGCAAGACTGCTGACTCTGCACGCGGCATGGAAAAAAGACAGAGGAGAGCGTCATACAGTTGAATCATCAATGGCAAAACTTTTTGCTGCAGAAACTGCAATGGAAATTACAACCAAAGCAATACAGATTCATGGGGGTTATGGTTATCTCAAGGATTATCCTGTTGAAAGGCATTTTAGAGACGCAAAAATCACTGAAATTTACGAAGGAACAAGCGAAATTCAGAGACTTGTTATAGCAAGTTCGATTTTTAAGGAAACAGTTTAAGGACGCAATGCGATGAAAACAGGAAATATAACTTTCATCATTTTCATATTTACCTGTACATATCAATTTTTCACTGGATGTGGAGGAAAAAACAAAAATGAGCAAACAGTTACACTACCTCCCCCCAAAATCGCCGAAGAAGAAGAAAAAAATGATGCTTCCGGAATGCAGGTTCAGGGTTTAACAGGAAGTCTGGGAAGAGATGAAGTTGAGATGGTAATGACTCAGGAAGGGATGATGAAAGTTCAAATGTGCCTCGAGTGGATATATACTAAAAGGGACTTTGTATATGGAAAGGTGGACATTTTATTCCAGGTAGCCCCCGACGGAAAAACATCAAAAGTCACTTTTAAAAACTCAGATATTGGAGACTACGAACTTGAAAAATGCCTTCAAAATAGACTCGGTTTCCTGAAATTTCCGAAGCCAAAGGGAGGTGCAACAGAAGTAAATTATAGTTTCACCATTGACCCTCAATCTGAAAACCAAAAAGTTTCTGAGATGAATTCCAGAATTGCTATGAATGCCCTCGAAGAGTTTCGCAATGAAATCTCGGAATGCACAGGTGGAAAAATGAATGGTCTCAAACTTGTTTTCTACTTCGGTGAAACTTTTACAGAAGAAGTTGAAAATGACAGTGGAAGTAAAAAGAAGAAAACAGAGAAAAAAACATTTTCACATGTTCTTTCAGTCGGCGGAATTGCTGTAGAAGGGTCACCAGACGATGCTATTGAGTGTATTTTTAATGCATCTAAAGGTTGGAAAGTTCCCCTGAATGCAGGTAACTATATCTCAAAAGCAGTTATACAATTTTAAAAATACGTGACTTAATTGATGAAAATACACTATAATATAATAAAATAATTTAAATGCTGGTGAAAAACACATGAATATAAAAATTGATATATTAAAAAAAATATTAGAGAACATGGATGCTGATTTGCAGGAAGAAGTTATTAATTTTATCCAATTTATAATTTTAAAAAAAAGTAAGAAAAAAAAATATTTAAATCAAAGCTGGGCAGGAGGATTAGCTGAGTTAAAGGATAAATATACTTCTATTCAACTCCAGAAAAAATCCCTTGAATGGATGGATTAATGATTTATCTCGTTGATACTAATATATGGCTTGAAAGACTATTAGAACAGGAAAAAAATTTGTATGTTAAAAAATTTTTAGATCAAGTTCCATCTGAGTTGTTATGTATCTCCGATTTTTCATTGCACTCAATAGCTGTTATCTTATTTAAACATAAAAAGTATGATATTTTTGAAAAATTCATTAATGATATATTTCACGAAAATGAAATTTCTGTGATTTCGATTCCTTCTAAAAGCTTAAATCAATTATCAAAAATTTCAGTAACTTATGGCTTGGATTTGGATGATGCATATCAATATTGGATCGCTAAAAATTGCAATTTAATTCTAGTAAGCTACGATAAAGATTTTGATAGAACCGATCTAAAAGTAAAAACACCTGAAGAAATATTGCAATGATAAATTTATAGTCAATGATAACAAATTGGTTTCAACTATTGCATAGAGCATGTGAAAGGTTCGTTTCCCATTGACCCCTTAATAACTTCAAAAGTTTTTTTAACATTTGGAGGAGAAGTATCAGGAAGTGCAATATCCCATTTGAAAAGAATAGCCCATTTAAATGCAAGGCTCCCTTTAAGAATTTCGCCGTAACTTTCAATTAGAGCAATTCCTAAATTAAGGAATATTATTGAAGCAGTTTCCCCTCCTATCCCACATTGTCTCGCAAGTTTTGCCGCTTTGAGAAAATTGCTCATGGCTCCATCCACATCAAGCTGGCTGTACAACCATTTTCCGTCATCCAACCAGTATTCTACCCATGCAAGGCATTCGTGGCTCTGGCATTCCCCTTCCGCACCTTTTTTCTTTACTTTTATTTTTTCAAAACATTTGACTGTTTTAAGTTCAGCTGTTGGTTTATCCTTAATATCTCGTAAGATAGCATCAACATCTTCAAGTAATTTCTTAGGTTTCCAATCAAGGCATTCGCTGATGGGAGGTGGTTCTGGCCTCCCCTTTTGAGTATTTAAGACACCCTGAGAAAATGCCTTACTTTCTTCAGGAACTGGGGTTTCGACTGAAGCATCAGAAGAAGTAGCAGCATCACCGCCGACTGCACCTGTCACTTTTTCAGGTTGCTTTTCGCGAGAAGCAGAACATGATAGTAGAAAAAAAATCTGCAAAATAATGACAAACAAATTCATTATTTTTCTCCGAGCAAGAATCAATAATCCTTTTAATAAACTTTCTTTTAATTCATAATTGAATTTAACTTATAATTGGAATAAACACAAGTAAAAATTAAATGCAAATAGATTTTTTAAAAAAGCAGATTACACTGAAATTAGTTTATTACGGACCTGGACTATCAGGCAAAACTACCAATTTGCAGTATCTCCATTCGAGGATAAAACATAGTTCAAAAGGAAATCTTATGACTCTGGAAACAAAGGATGATAGAACGATTTTTTTCGATTTGCTTCCAATGACATTTACTTCAGGCAAAGGAGTGTCAATTAAAATAAAACTTTTCACGGTACCTGGTCAGGTAATTCATAATGCAACGAGGAGGATTGTATTACAGGGAACGGATGGGGTAGCATTTATAGCCGATTCAAGAATAAGTGAAATAGAAGCAAATGCAGAAAGTTTCATCAATTTAGCTGAAAATCTCAAATTCAATGGACTCGATATTGCAGAATTGCCACTCGTAATACAATTTAACAAAAGAGATTTACCTGATATTAGACCGGATGAAGAAATTGATAGACTGGCAACGATTGGAAGAGAACCTGTTTACAAAGCAATAGCAATTTCGGGTGTTGGAGTCATAGAAACTTTCATGGGTCTTTTCCGACTTACATGGACCAATATTCAAAAAAGACATAAAATTGAAGAAAGATTTGGTATAGACCATAATGAAATTTTCGAATACTTAAAAACCATATTTTAGGTGAATCTCATGGCAACTACGATAGACATAACCTACCATCAAAAAATCTCTCAAATAATCAGTAAAGAAACAGCTCAATTGCTTGTAAACTCTTTATCGAATTTGACAGGGGCTGGCATGACAATTTTTGATGGCGATGGGAATGAATTTGCATCATCCAGCTCAATTCATGATTATTGTAATCTCCAGAACATGAATCAATCTTATAAGGATTCATGCATTCAAACAAGAAAAAACCTTCCTGTAACCCATGAAAATTATCAAAAAAAAGAAAATTCTGATAATATAAAAGTAACTAACCATCTATGTTTTTCAGGATTATCTTATTCTATAACTTCACTCATTATTGAGGACCAGACCATTGGATACCTTGCTCTTGGTCCCTATTTAAAAACCCAGCCCGGATATAATGCAAATCAGCAAATTTCCTACCCAAAAACTTTTGAAGAAGAAATAGCACTGACAATGCTGCAATCTTCTGCAGATATACTGAATATAATCATGGACCTGGCAATAAAGGTTTCCGTGACCACACACATGCAGTTTTTAACCATGGAAGAAAATTACAGGAATCTACTTGAGAAAAACAAAGAACTAACAGAAATAAAAATCAAACTTGAGGAACTCGATAGACTCAAATCGAACCTCTTATCTACCATAAGTCATGAACTTCGCACACCGCTAACATCGATAATTGGGTACTCCGATATGCTTTTAGGACAAATTGGGGGAACTCTAACTAAAGAGCAGGAAAGATTTGTGAAAACTATAAATGAAAAAGGGGGAGTACTTCTTTCCATGATAAACAAGATACTTGATGTTGCATCTATAGAAGCCGCAAGATTCGAAATGGCAAAAGAAAGAGTTAATGCAAGTGGTCTTGTTCGGTTAGCAATTGAAAAAATCAGGAACGAATCTCCGAGAGTTGATGTTAAAATAGAGTTTGCATCGGAAGATGAAAACCTGACCATTCTGGGTGACCCAACAACGCTCGAAAAAGCAATTTATCATCTAATTGACAATGCCATGAAATTTTCTCCACCTGGGGGACTCGTCCAGGTTCAAATTCGAAGAGTAAACCCGGAAGTAGAAGACTCCCAGTCAAGGGGGTTCGTAATCCTTGCCCCTACATTAAAGGCTATAGAAATAATGGTTAGAGATTTCGGACCTGGAATTCCGGAGGGACTTAAAGAAAAAATATTCGAACCATTTTTTCAGGCTGATGATTCAGCTACAAGGTCTTATGGAGGTCTCGGGCTTGGACTTGCCCTTGTAAAACAGTATCTATGGGCTAATAAGGGTTCAATCAAAGTTGAATCGAGTGAGGGAGGAGGAGCAACATTTTTTATCAGACTTCCATTATATGGCGAATAAAAAATGAACGAGTTTGACCTGATAAAAAATATAAGAGAATTGCTGGGGAAAGTGCCAGACGATGTGGTAGTAGGACCCGGTGATGATTGTGCAGTAATCAATTTGAGTAATTCGGAATCAAACCAAATTGTTATGACAGTGGATTGCATGGTTGAAGGAGTTCATTTTCTGCAGGATATCCTCACTCCGGAACAAATTGGCCGCAGAGCTGTTTCCGTAACACTTTCTGATATTGCAGCAATGGGAGCTACACCAGGCTGGTTACTTGTTTCTATGGGTTTCAGCAAAAACTTAAGCGATAAAAAAAACCACATTTACGGAATTGTATCCGGAATGAAAGAAAAACTGAATGAAACCGGTGGAATCATAGTTGGAGGGAACATAACGAATTCTCCCGTATTATTCCTTTCATTGACAGCAATTGGAACCTGTCAAGGAAACCCTATCCTAAGAAACGGGGCGATTCCAGGAGACATTATAGCAGTTACTGGAAGTCTTGGTGGTGCTAATCTTGCTCTCCAGTTTTTGAAGGAGGAAAAAATAAAACCAGACCATCCACTTGCAAAACGACATATAGAACCTCCATCACGAATCAAAGAAGGCATTCTTTTAAAGAAAATTGCTCATGCATGCATAGACATATCAGATGGACTTATTCAGGATTTACGACACATACTCGAAGAATCTAATGCTGGAGCAATAATTGAAGTAGAATCAATACCAATAGAAGAATCTTTTTTAAAGGTGGGGGTTTCTCGAGAATCCCTCATCCATTCAGCACTTTGCGGAGGAGAAGACTATGAACTACTTTTTACACTGGATAAAAATTATTTAAAGCAACTCAAAGAAATCGAAGATAAAACAGGAATTAAAATATCAGTAATAGGACAAATCACAGATTCACCGGGGAAAATAACAGGTGTTTTTCAAGATGGGAAGGAAATAGATATTTCATTATTGAATGGATGGGACCATTTCCGTTAAAATAAAAAGCATTATTATTTACCTCAAATAGGAGAAACAACAATGAAGAAAATAATCGGAATAAGAAGAGAGGACAAAAACGAATGGGAAAAAAGAACACCTGTAATTCCAGACCATGTGAAAGTTCTTTTAAAAAACTACGGGATTGAAGTGGTAGTTCAACCTTCCAAAATAAGAGCCTTTAAAGACAGTGATTACCAAAATAGCGGAGCAAAGATAGATGACAATTTAACAAACTGCAATGTTATATTCGGAATTAAGGAATTTCCTGTTAATTTCTTTGAAGATGGAATGAAATGCGTATTTTTTTCCCATACAATTAAAGGGCAAAAGCACAACATGCCAATGCTAAAAAAGATGATGGAAAAAGGTTGCACACTCATTGATTACGAAAAAATAACCGACGCGAAAGGAAGAAGATTAATCTTCTTTGGAAGGCATGCAGGTCTGGCAGGAATGATAGATACTCTATGGGCATTTGGAAAAAGAATTGAGTGGGAGGGAATTACCCCAAATCCGTTTGAAAAAATTCACCCTGCTCATCGCTATTCTTCTCTTGAGGAAGCCAAATCCGAATTAACAAAAATCTCAGAAGAAATATCGAGAAGTGGAATACCCCGGCAATTAGCCCCATTAATCTGTGGATTTGCAGGATATGGAAATGTTTCCAAGGGAGCACAGGAAATATTCGACATCTTTCCTGTAAAAAAAATAGAACCTTCAGAAATTGCTTATCTTTGTAACGATAAAAATCCCTCCACAAAAACCCTCTATAAAGTGGTATTCGAAGAAAAAGATACCGTTTCTCCCAGAGACAGCACAAGGCAATTCGACCTTCAAGAATATTATAAGTATCCAGAAAGATATTTCTCCATTTTTAATAAGTATCTTCCATATCTGACAATCCTGATGAATTGCATTTACTGGGAAAAACGATATCCAAGGTTGGTGACCAGAGAAGATTTGAAAAATCTGTGGGAGAGAGAAAAACAGCCACGACTGAGAGTTATTGGAGATATAAGTTGTGACCTCGAAGGAGCAATCGAAGCAACAGTAAAAATAACAACACCTCAAAACCCTATTTTTGTTTATGATGTGGAAACCGGAAGCGCTATAGATGGATGGGCTGGAAAAGGACCTGTGATTCTTGCAGTGGATAATCTTCCATGCGAAATTCCTGTTGAATCATCAAAATATTTCAGTGAAGTTCTGATAAAATTCATCCCATCAATAGTGAGTGAAAATTTCGATGTTCCCTTTGAAAAATGCACACTTCCAGATGAAATAAAAAAGGCAGTAATACTCTGGAATGGAGAATTAACTCCAGATTACCAGTATCTTTCAAATTTTCTGTAAGCAAAAATAGAAATACAAAAGGAAGAAATAATAAAAAGAAAAAAACAATTTAATATGCTAAAAAGTTATCAGAAGAGTACTTGATTTACTTATTCTGGAAATTTTATCTTATTATACATTTTGAATAAAAAATAGATAATAATGAAAACAAAAATTATAGTAGCAATAATAATAGGAGTCGCAGGATCGGTAATAATAAAGTTAACTTTATTGTTAATTTTATTAACTACTTTAATTCTTGGCTTAGGATTTTTGTCTTTAAAAAGAGGAGATCAATATTTTGATAAAGGACAATATGATGATGCCATCTCCAACTATAACAAAGCACTCGAGTTTATAACAGATTCTCCAGAGGCTTACAACAATCGTGGTTTAGCCTATTATTACAAAAAACAATATAATCAGGCTATTTCCGACTTTAATAAAGCTATTGAGTTAAACCCAAAATGTTACGAGGCATACCACAATCGAGGACGCACTTACTATAAAAGAGGAGAATATGACAAGGCTATGTCGGATTTTAACAAAGCTATTAAATTTGAATCAAATATTGCAAAGGCTTACAACAGTCGAGGCCTTATTTATTTTGATAAAGAACAATATGATAATGCTATCTTAGACTTCAATAAGGCCATAAAATTAAACCCAAAATTCAGTGAGGCATATAACAACCGAGGACTTGCTTATTATGACAAGGAAAAATATGACCAGGCTATTTCAGATTTCAACAAGGCTATCGAACTAAACCCAGAATTAGCAGAGGCATACAATAATCGAGGACTCGCTTATTATGAAAAAGGGCAATATGATTGTGCTATCTTGGATTTCAATAAAGCTATTGAATTAGACCCAAACAATGAAAATCGGTACAACAATCGAGGAATAACCTTCTACGATCAAGGAAAATATGATAATGCCATTTCAGATTTCAATAAGTCTATTGAATTAAATTCAAGATTTTACGAAGCATACAACAACCGAGGGCTTGCTTATTACCGAAAGGGAGAATACGATAATGCCATTTTGGACTTCAATAAGGCTATCGAATTAAAACCACAAAGTGCAGAACAATACAACAATCGGGGGCTTGCCTATTACGACAAAGGAGAATTTAATAAGGCAATCTTGGATTTCAATAAGGCTATTGAATTAGACCCTGAGTTTGCCACATCATACAGCAATCGAGGACTTGTTTTTCATTATAAAGGACAATACGACACTGCCATCTTGGATTTCAATAGGGCTATTGAATTAAATCCCGAGTTGGCAACAGCATTCAATAATCGAGGAATTTTATACTATGATAAAGGACAATATGATGATGCTATATCAGACTTTGATAAGGCTATTGAACTAAACCCACAGTTGGCAGAAGCATATTCAAATCGGGGGCTTATATATTATCGTAAAGGAGAATATAACAAGGTTATTTCGGATTGCAGCAAGGCAATTGAGTTAAACCCAAATCTTTCGGTAGCATATGCTAATAGAGGGCTTGCCTATCACAAAAAAGGAGAATATGAAAAAGCTATCCACGATTATAACAAAGCAATTGAGTTAAAAACAGAGTATGCTGAGGTATACTTTAATAAAGCACTTGTCTGTGAAAATACAGGAAAAATTGATGAAGCAATTGACGCATATAAGAAGTTCATAAGTTTAACCTTTGAGGGAGACCAGGATAAAATTTTCGCATTGAAACGAATAAAAAAATTGCAGAAGCAAAAATGATAAATTGCTGTTATTAATCAATAGCAATTCTAACACCTTTTTCCAAAATTTAATAAACAGGTCAATCAGGAAGAATATGGACAAGCTGAAACCCATTTGATATAAGACAGCAAAAATTAAAAATACAGGAGGAAAGGAGATGAAAAAAGTGCTTCTTTTAGGGGCAGGGCTTGTTTCGAAACCTCTCGCGAGGTATCTTCTCGAAAGAAAAGATATTGAACTAACTGTTGCTACGAGAACAGTAGAAAAAGCAAACAAATTAATAGAAGGAAAAGAAAATGGTAAAGCAGTTCCTCTAAATATAACAGAAGAGGAAGCAAAACTGGACATGCTCGTTTCTCAGAGCGACCTTGTGATAAGCCTTCTTCCTTATGTCCATCATGTAAAAGTTGCTGACATGTGCATAAAACACAAAAAGAACATGGTAACAACTTCCTATGTTAGTCCTGCAATGAAGGAAAGGAATGAAAAGGCAAAAGAGGCAGGTATAACTATATTGAACGAAATTGGTGTTGACCCTGGCATTGACCACATGTCAGCAATGAGAGTAATAGACCATGTTAAAAAGAATGATGGAAAAATAATTTCATTCAAATCCTATTGTGGAGGATTACCTGCTCCTGAAGCAAATACAAATCCTTTTGGTTATAAATTCTCATGGTCTCCCCGTGGTGTTTTAATGGCTGCTCGAAATCCAGCTAAATACCTCGAAGATGGAAAAATAATTGAAATACCATCTCAGGAACTATTTTCTAACTATCATTTTGTAGAAGTTCCTGGTGCCGGCGTCTTTGAAGCATACCCAAATAGAGATTCTTTACCCTATATGGAGCTTTACGGATTAAAAGATTGCAAAACAATGAGCCGCTGGACACTTAGAAACATATCTCACTGCGAAACATGGAAAGCAATGGCAGACCTTGGTCTCTTTTCAGAAGAAGAAATTATAACGCAAGATATGACATACGCGGAATTCATTCTTTCCATGGCAGGAAAAAAGAAAGGAAAAAGGAGTAACTTAAAATCAGCATTAATGAAAAAGTTAAAATTGAAACCTGAATCTGTGGTTGTGAAAAAATTCGAATGGCTCGGTCTTTTCAGTGAGAAAAAAATAGGAAAGGAGAAATCCACTCCAATAGATATACTTGCCGAACTAATGCTTGAAAAAATGGAGTATGCTCCATCAGAAAGGGACATGCTCCTTATGCATCATGAGTTTATCGCCGAATTCGGTTCTCACAAAGAAAAAATCTTTTCCACAATGGTTGATTACGGAATTAAGGATGGAGATTCCTCAATGTCACGAACTGTAAGCCTCCCTGCTGCAATAGCATCCGCAATGATTCTCGATGGGAAAATAGACCTTAAAGGGGTCTTGATTCCTGTTTTCCCGCAAATCTACGAACCAGTCCTCGATGAACTCAAAACCCTCGGAATCGAATGCAAAGAATCAACTGAAAAAATTTAAAAGCTGGCGTAATTGTGCAGGTGGAGGGTTGTGAGCGGAGTCGAAACCAGAAGGATGGGGAGGCTAGCGTGGTTTTGCAGTCTATGGTGGATGGGGTGGTCATGAAACAAAACCATGGTGTTGGAGGTGTTACAAGGCACCACCATGCTAAAATTTTAATATGTAAAAAGATTTGATTATTCTGATTCTCCTGTGTAATCATATTTATTAAGGATACCGGGAGAAGAGAATGCTCACAAAATTGATTCTAAAAAATTTCAAACTTTTTGACAAAGTCGAGATAGACCTTGCAAAAAGGGTTGTTTTCATAGGTCCTAATAATTCTGGAAAAACTTCAGCATTGCAGGCAATTGCCTTATGGAACCTTGGGGTAAAGAGATGGCTCGAAAAACGGGGTAGCAATAATATCCCTGCGGAGCGTGCTGGCGTAACTATCAATCGGCAGGATTTAACTTCGATACCCGTGCCTTCGGCAAAACTATTATGGCGAAATCTTCATGTACGGGAATCAAATCACAGGAATGGGAAAAATCGCACTAAAAATGTAAGGATTGAAGTAGGAGTTGAGGGTATAGACGAAAAATTTTGGGAATGCAGATTGGAATTCGATTATGCCAATGAAGAATCCATATATTGCCGCCCACCTATTGGAAATAATAATTGCAGACTGGAAGTACCCGAACACTTAAGCAACACCACAATAGCTTACTTACCACCCATGTCAGGACTATCATCCCGCGAGGACCGACTTGAAATTGGCTCTATCAGGACAAGACTTGGTGAAGGTCGCACAGCGGAGGTTCTTAGAAATCTTTGCTGGCAGGTACTTCAATGCAAAAATGGAGAAGAAAAATGGGAACAAATATGCAAATTCATACAACGCATGTTTGGTTCCAAACTAAATCGTCCAAAATTCATTACAGAACGAGGAGAAATTACGATGGATTATCGCACTCTATCAGGAACTCTCCTCGATATCTCCTGTTCCGGACGAGGTGAACAACAAACCCTTCTTTTACTCACACATATGGCTGTAAATCCTGGAGCAGTCCTATTAATTGATGAACCGGATGCCCATCTTGAAATTCTCCGCCAGCGACAGGTCTATGAGGTACTTTGCGAGCAGGCAGAAATAACAAACAGTCAATTAATCATGGCAAGTCACTCTGAAGTCATTCTCAATGAAGCGGGAGATAGGGATTTCGTAGTTGCTTTTGTTGGCAAACCTCACCGAATAGACCGCAGAAGTAGCCAGGTGATTAAATCTCTGAGAGATATTAGTTTTGACCATTATTATCTTGCTGAGACAACAGGGTGGGTCCTTTATCTCGAAGGTTCAACTGATTTGACCATTCTTCGAACCTTTGCAGAGCGATTGAACCACCCCGCAAAAAATTATCTTGAACGACCTTTCGTTTATTATGTTGCCAATCAACCTCGCAAAGCCCAGGAACATTTTCATGCTTTGCGTGAAGCAAAACCAGACTTAAAAGGAATTGCAATCTATGACCATCTTGAATCAGATTTACCTCCCGACCAGTACCTGAAGCAAATTATGTGGTCCCGACGCGAAATTGAAAATTATTTAACTCAACAGGAAACTCTTCTTACATACGCTGAAAAGAAAGGGATGGAAAAATCTGGAGAAATCTTTGCCAGTATATGGAAAGAGGCAATGAAAAATTCCATTGAAGATATTAAAGAAGCACTAAAAATACTTGGAAAAAATCCATGGGATTCTGATATTAAAAGTAGCGAGGAATTTTTAACCCCTCTTTTTAAAAGATTCTATGAAAGACTAAACCTTCCCAATGAAATGGATAAGAGCAATTTTTACATTCTTGCAAATTATATAGCCCCCAGAGATATTGATGATGAAATAGTACAGGCATTAAATGATGTAGCAGAAATCGCTGAAAAAGCAAAAAATACGAAGTTAGATAACGAGTATTTATCAGTAGAAAGTTCTTGAAACTAAAATATGCTCGAGGTCTATTTCGACAAGCCCTTCTGTTGCCTCGTCTGTTACATAAAGTTTTTTATTCCATGGCAAGTATTTCAACGAATGAGGTAGTTTTCCAACAACTAAAGAAATCGGTTTGAAAGCACTTCCCGCATCATAGAAAAATGTCATACCAGAGGGTGTTGGTCGGCTTCCAGGAACCATTACAAATTTTATATATGGATTGACAAAAGCACGCCCCTCCCTTGCTCTTCCATTTAGTAATGTGCAATTTTCTTCAGTCCATGAAGTACACGGAGGCTTAGCATCAATGCACCTGCCTTCTGCATCAACTGACCAATCATTTAAAAACCCCGTAATACCCCCTGTAACTAACCATTCCCCGGAAGCATGTATATGATATTTTATAGCAAAGGGAAAACAGGATTCTGAAGGTAAAGGATAAGTTTTACCTTCATTATTCGAATGAGGTTCAAAAATAAGTCTGTTCTGGAAAGCCTCCGTTATTCTGTATTCCATGTCACCATCTTCGCTGAATGATGAACAATCAACTGAATCATCCATTGGAATGGGTGAATCGTCTATTACAAGTATATCCCCGCTTCTAACTCCTATAGCACAGAACGGAATTCCAGTATCGCTAAGTACTCCCCCATCCTCAATATTTCCTCCTATCCCGTCAGAATAGGGAATTGTATCTTCGTAACTAATTCTCCACCTTTGCGTGACAGCTCTCCTGATATCAGGGAATGGCCCTGCATCAGGGTCGTTTAACCATGGGTCATAAGGGAAGAAAGAAACTCCATACATATAGTATGTCCTGCCTGAAGCACCCTGAGGACTATATGAAACTTTTGCAGGATCGGGTACTGGATAACCTCCAGAAGAATTCAGAGATGCAAGGTCAGTATACTGAATCTGGTTTTCATCCACTATAACTATGGGTCGTTCAAGCCATACCGGGTAGGATTCTTCCAGACTCCTCGAATTTCTTAAAACATGCTGAGGGCAATCACCTGTGCAATTGTCATCTCTTATATCAACTATATACAGACTGCCGTTTGAAGTAACTGCAAAACCGAATATACCTTTCAGAGTGTATGGGTCACTACTTTCTCCAAAATCGAGTTCTTCAATTGTAACATCCCTTGCATCACTATCAAATTTTATCGCCCCTCGAGGTATAAGAGGATTGCCACCTGAAGTATCAACTTCCAGTCCCGTTGCCATGTTTACCACATGAATGGTTCCCTCTTCTCTATCTATGGCATATAAAAAATTACCATCAGGAGTAACGGCAAATTTACTTACAGGAATTCCCCTCAAAACCATGGATATTAAAGCACTATCCAATCCCTCATTCAATCTCTGAGGGTCAAAAATCATCACCCCACCATCCTCACCGGAACCGGATACAAGAAGCACCGTATTAAATCCAGTATCTTGAACCTTAACTACCCATGGAACAAATGAAAATCCTTCATTTTCAGAAGCATCAACTTCACCGCCCAATCCATCATCCTCCCCTCCCCCATTCAAATCACCTTCCGTTTCAGCATCAGCGGTCTCAATATTTTCATCTTCGGACTCGTAAATTTCGCCATCAGAATAACCATCCCGAATTTCATCAATATCCGCTTCTTCATCAGAAATATTTTCCTCACTCTCATCAAATTCACCAATTTCTCCTTCACCATTTTCTTCTCCTCCATCTTTTAAAATCTGAGAAAAATAAAATATTTCAGGTTCTGCATTAAGATTATTCAAATTTAGAATCGCCAGAGCAGATTGCGATGGAAGGGACACAAAAATTTTATTTAAAGAAGCATTAATGGATATCGAGCTCGACGGTCCTGGTAATGGTATTTTTTTATAAACAGGTAAAAAATCATTTCCAAAATCTGCTGTATTAAAAACTGCAAGAAAATTATCACCAAAATGGGTAACAAAAATCTTGCTTCCATCAGGAGAAACTGCAATGTCGCTCGGTGATTTACCTGTTTGTGCAAAAGTAACAAATGGAACTCTCAAATCCGAATCTACCATTAAACCAGATTTAATATCTACAAGCCCCAATTCATCTCTGTTTATCTGGAGAACAAATGCAAAAGGATAGCAATCTGTATTCTCTTCCTCTGACTTACACATTTCCATCGGGTAAGGATTCCTCTGATTACCTTCATCTGTGCAATAACATACAAACTCAAGACTACCGCTCCTTTCAAAATTATATGTAGTGGCGGAAATTTTTTCCTGACTACAGGAGTAAAAAGAAAAAATTGGTAGCACAAAAATAATTAGAGAATTAAAAATATTACTTACTATAACAAAATATTTTGGCATGTTTATTCTTCAATTTCCAGCATTTACTCTCTTTGGTTTTCCAAGTGTTGCCCTCACTTTATTAAACATAGGGCTTTCAGGATTAATATCTATTACCGAAATAGTCGATTCGATAAAATTAACAAGATACCCCATTTCCCTCAACGAATCAGTTACGAAAACATGAGGGCCATCACCTGTTGCGATTGTATCCAACTTTGCTCGCGTAAACGGGTCTATAACATAAACCCTGTCTGCATTGTAACATGTGGCGTAAACAAAAGTCCTATCATCACCCGGTGGTTGCCAGACTTTTACCATACTCGGTCCCTGGTCAAGCCCAACAACCCCTATTACATTATTTGCAGGCCATCCATTTGGTCCAATTGAAGTATCTACAATAACCAAACTATTAGGCGATCTGTTAGTTACAAAAGCAAAGTTTCCATCTTCAGTAAAATCTATTGCTCTTGCATCGTTTCCACTCGAAAGTACTGACATTTTTATCGGGTATCCGAAATAAAACCTTGGTGAATTTTCATAATCGACATTATCCCATACGAACCTGAATGTTATTACATCACTGGATGTTCTGCTTGTCGCATAAAATAATCCAACTTTAGGGTGTTTCTTTATCCATGAAACTCCCGTTGGAAATGAATTATCGACATAAAGAAGTTTTGGTGGAAGGTCTCTTTCAATATCATTTTCAGTGTCAACCTTAAAAACTGTAACACCATTAGTTGAAAGGGAAGAAACAAAAACCCACCCATCAAGTTCGCTATTGAGAGCATGCGGGTCAGGAGGAAGAGAGGTGGTTCCGTAAGTTACAACATGATTTGAATCACATCGGCGTGAAGTGTCCCCCTCTTTAAAACAATAAATCTTCCTCCCAGATTCTCCATCCTCATTTAAATTTATCGTGGTTAGACTATTATTCCCTCGGATAGTAATGTAGATTCTTTTCCCTCCGGGAGCAAGTGACATAAAAGACGCATAGGAACCAATAAGCACAGTTTCATCCTCAAGAATAAAATCCGAGGTTTCCTCCAGCGGTTGGCACCCTTCTTCCGGGCAACCACTCACAATAGATTCGACCTTCTCGAGGTCAATTACTACAACTGTTCCACTCTCCCATGCAAGATCGAAATTACTATTTGCAACAAGGAGGTATTTTTGATCTGGTGTTATTAAAGCAGCAGTGGGAAAAGAAAACTCATTCCTTTGAGGAGAAACTCCTTTCCTATCCGAAAAACAACCTGCAAAAAAAGAAAAAAACAAAATGAGTTTTATTTCTATTAATTTAAAATTTTTTAATTCAACAAATATCATTTATCATCATGTAAAAAATATAAAACAAAAATATAAAATATAATATTTTTATATACAAGTCCTTTTATTAACTTGCCACTCTTCTAACTTGCCACCCTTCAAAATTTTGTAGGTGAATGCGACATCCCTGTCTCCATTTTCACGAGGGTAAACTGTCATTCCTGCCCCTGCCTGCGCAGGGGTAAAACTTGTTCCTGCGAAAGCAGGAATCTATTCCTACAGCAGGAATCCATAATTTTTTAAAGTGTGCGTAGCCTTTCCGTTCTGGATTCCCGCCGGAGTTTATCCCTGTGAAAACATGGACGGGAATGACTGATGGATGGAATATTCCAGCGGATTTTATGAAAATTGGCAACGACCGTTCGACCAGAAACAGAGATTCATTAAAAAAATGAAGGGTGGCAAGCTTTTATTAAACCGTAAAAAATTTAAGGCTTTGGTTAAAACTACTCGAAATAGCCACTAACAGGCTCCCTCTTTAAGATTAAATGCGCCTTACACTTTACAAAAGAAAACTGATTCAAAAAATGATATTTAACTTTTAGTTTTTTAGTATGCATCTTGACATCAATTAAAAATAAAAATATTTTAATGGAAGGAATTTTAATAGATTCTTTTTAAAACTATTTATCATTTTTATTTTATAGCGAGTGTACCTATGGCTTTTAAAAATTCGATTATAGTTAGGGGAGCAAGACAACACAATTTAAAAAACATAACCGTCGAAATTCCTCGTGGAAAACTTGTAGTCATAACCGGGGTATCTGGAAGCGGAAAATCTTCACTTGCATTTGATACAATTTATGCAGAAGGACAAAGAAGGTATGTCGAGAGTCTTTCAGCTTATGCAAGACAATTTCTTGAGCAGATGCCAAAACCCGACCTCGATTCTATAGAAGGATTATCTCCAACAATATCTATAGAACAAAAACTTGGAAGCAAAAATCCCAGGTCAACTGTTGGAACTGTTACAGAAATATACGACTTCTTACGGCTTCTTTTTGCTCGTATTGGACGACCACACTGCTACAAATGCGGAAGACCAATTACATCACAAACAGTTCAGCAGATGGTGGATGTTATAATGCAACTACCACAGGGAACGAGGTTCAGTATTCTTGGACCAATAGTTAAAGATAGAAAAGGAGAATTTAAAAGAGAATTAGAAAAGCTGCGGAAGGATGGATTTGTTCGAGTAAACATAGACGGTGAATTGTATGACTTATCAGAAAATATTCAGTTAGATAAAAATAAAAAGCATACAATTGAAGTTTATGTCGACAGACTCGTAATTAAAAAGGATATGGAAAGAAGACTGGCTGATAGCCTTGAAATTGCTTTGCGTTACGGGGATGGCAATGCAAAAATTTCTGTTGTGGATGGAGAAGATATTCTTATGAGCGAACGGTTTACATGCGCTCAGTGCGGAACTTCCCTCCCTGAAATAGGACCAAGACTTTTCTCTTTTAATAATCCCCTTGGAGCCTGTCCAGATTGCGATGGACTTGGTGAAATTTTTTCCTTCGACCCAGCTCTTGTTATCCCTGACCCGGATCTAACATTGAGAGAAGGAGCCATAGCGCCGTGGCGGCGTAAAAATAGCCCTTATTTCCATAATCTTCTCGAATCAATTTCGAAACATTACAAAATAAATCTGGATATACCATGGAAAAATTTGCCCCAGGAAATTCGTAACCTTCTCCTTTACGGAACCGATGAAGAATTCGAATTTACTTTCAATTCCGATGATAGTTTGCATGTATTTAAAAGAAAATTTGAAGGAGTTATACCAAATCTTGAAAAAAGGAGGGCTGAATACGAAAAAAGGGCAAAAGAAGAAGGAATAGAAGTTGATGATGACTCTTCAGGTTTATTCAATGATGAATTCAATCGCTATATAACTGCAAAACCATGCGCAACATGTAAGGGAAGCAGGCTGAGACCAGAGGTTTTGCACATTACAATTGGAGGCAAAAACATCTGGGAAATAAGCAAACTTAATATAAATGAGTTGCGAAGTTTCTTTTCTAACCTCAATCTTGAAAGTATGGAAAGAAAAATTGGACAGAAAATACTCGAAGAAATAGACCGGAGGCTTGAATTCCTGCAGAATGTAGGACTTGATTACATATCCCTCGATAGAAAAACATCTACTTTAAGTGGCGGAGAAATGCAAAGAATAAGGCTTGCAACGCAGATAGGAGCAGGCCTGGTAGGTGTGATTTATGTACTCGATGAACCAAGCATTGGTCTCCATCAGCGCGATAACAACAAATTAATATCTACTCTGGAAAACCTCCGCGACATGGGTAACACCGTAATTGTTGTAGAACATGACCGTGACACAATTCTTGCCGCAGACTACATAATAGATATGGGTCCAGGTCCTGGAATAAACGGAGGGAAGGTAATAGCTACAGGCACACCGCAGGAAATTAAAAAAGACAAAAATTCTCTTACCGGATTGTACCTGTCCAATGAACTGTCCATTCCTATTCCGCAACGACGAAGAAAAGCATCGAGTATGGCTATTGTTCTCGAAAATGCTACCACTAATAATCTTAAAAACATAACTGTTCGTTTTCCTATAGGATTATTTATCACGGTTACCGGAGTTTCAGGCTCAGGAAAAAGCAGTCTTGTTATTGATACTCTTTACAAAGCAGTAATGAATGAACTTGAAGGAATAAAGGAACATGAAGGAAATTATTCAAAAATACGAGGCTGCCATTTCATCTCAAAATGCATAAATGTGGACCAATCCCCTATAGGTCGAACACCAAGGTCTAATCCTGCTACATATACCAAAGTTTTTGCAGATATAAGAGAACTGTTTGCATCTCTTCCTGAAGCAAAAGCAAGAGGCTATAAACCAGGGCGTTTTTCTTTCAATGTAAAAGGTGGAAGATGTGAAAAATGTCAGGGAGACGGTACTTTAAAAATAGAAATGCATTTCCTGCCTAATATTTTCATTACCTGTGAAGAATGCGGAGGAAAAAGATATAACAGAGAAACTCTTGACATAACATATCATGGTAAAAATATAGCACAGGTTCTCGAAATGAGTGTAAGTGAGGCTATCGAATTCTTTGGAAACATTCCTTCCATAAGGAGCAAATTACAGACACTTGAAGAAGTTGGACTCGGTTACATTACTTTAGGTCAGAGCGCTTCTACACTCAGTGGTGGAGAAGCTCAAAGAATCAAACTAAGTAGAGAACTGAGCAAAAGAACCAATGGGCACACATTATACCTGTTTGATGAACCTACTACAGGACTCCACTTTCACGACATAAAAAAACTCCTTGAAGTATTGAATAAACTCGTCAATTCCGGCAATACCGTTATAGTCATAGAGCATAACCTCGATGTTATAAAAGTATCAGACTGGGTAATAGATATGGGTCCTGAAGGTGGTGAAAATGGAGGTTATGTGGTGGCTGCCGGGGCTCCCGAAGATATAGCAATGGTCGAAAAATCCTATACAGGGCAATACTTAAAAAAATTGCTTGAATCAGGGAACAGAGTATCTTCTGTTAATCCTAAAACCAGAAATGGAATAAGAACCTCCCTTTAAAATAAAATAGAAATCCAATTTAAGATCTCATTTTTATACTTTACAAAGTTATAACTCTAAAATAAATTTCACAAAAATAAAAAAACAAAATCTTAAACGGGAAAAACAATGAAAAGATTAAAAGTAATCTCCATTTTTGTAACCAACTTTGTCCTGCTGTTTTCATTTCAAACTTTTGCGCAGGCGAAAGAACATGATAAAAAGACTGAGCCTTTAAATGAAAAAATAGAAATGACAGGTCAATCAGATAAAGGAAATGATACTTCAAATAATGAAGTTCCAGGAAACCCTGAAGAAACGCAATCAAAAAATTTAACGGAAAAAACTCCTTCAAAAACTGATGATGTGAATATAAACTCAAACGAGAAGAAAGACGAAATCAAAAGCGGTTTTCGATTCGGTTCTTACGGAAGAATATCAATTGGAACGACAACAGAAGGAAGATCAATTTTAAAATATGAAATTGTAGGTCATCCACAACGGATTTTTGAAAATAATTATGTTGAAATCGACTTAGGATATAATCTCGATACTGGAATCAATAAATATGTTAAAATTTTAATGACAACAGCAATAATGGGAAACTTTTTCCACTACACAGGAGACCCTCAACTTCAGGCAGCGGTAAGAAATTTGTATATCGAAGCAAAGGGCTATCCTGTTTCATGGCTTGCGGTATGGGTTGGGTCTCGTATGTATAGAGGAGATGACATCTACCTCCTCGATTTCTGGCCAATGGATAACCTTAACACTCTTGGTGCTGGCTTGATAATGTCACCAGGGTTATGGGACTTCAGAATTCATGCTGGAGTAAACAGACTGAATGACGAGTTTCAGTACCAGGAAATAAAAGTAGCTGCAGAGCAATTCCAGCCAAGAACAGTTGTTTTTATGGACAGACAGCGTTTTATTTCTTCTTTGAAGATTACTCGCTTTTTCCTCCTTAGCAACGGATGGGAAAAAGGAGCAAAAGTTTCTATTTATGGAGAAGTCCATGGCCTTCCAGCTGGCTATCTCTACCATGAAAACGAACCTCCAGAAAAAATTCCCTCGGATTTTGGATGGCTCGTCGGAATTCAAGGTGGAATCTGGGGCTTCAGTAAAGATTCATGGGCAAATGTATGGCTGAAATACTCAGGTGGATTGGCATCATACGGAGAATTATCCATTCCTTTTGATCTTCAATCTGATAAAAAGTCTACCAGTGCAAGGGATTTCATTGCCGGAATTTCTTCCAACTGGGAATTCGGATATGGAGGGATTATTACAGGTTTTTATGCAAGATACTTCAAGGATGCTGACCCAAATGTTTATGACATTAATGATTACTGGGAAGGGGTTCTAACAGTTCGCCTTCAAATGTATCCAGTCTCTTTCCTTCATGTTGCAGTTGAAGCAGGCGAATCCTTCAGACAAACGACAGGACTCGCTAACACGATGCCAAAATTTGACCCTCAGTCTCAAAGTTTCATCCCTCCCCCACATGAAACCCCTTCTGTAACAAATGTTGCTTTGATGCTCATTTACTCACCTTTTGGAAAAGGAACTTTTACAAGACCCCAGCTAAGGCTATTAGGGTCGGTTCAAATTCCAAATGCAGCCGCCCGTCATTTATACCCGGAAGAAGATATCAGAGCAGGAGGAGATAAAATTATTGATAACCTAATCTGGGGGATTGGGGTTCAGGCAGAGTGGTGGTTTAACTCATCATACAGGTAAAAAGGAGGAAAATGATGTTTAAGAATAAAAAAATACAAACTTTTAAAATCACCCCTTCGCTAAGGAATTTTTTATTTACTTTTCTCTTCCTGACAGGATGCAAAAATCCAGAAGAAGTGGTCAATTTCAGGAAAGCTACTTCCAATGTTTCAGACTGGAGAGACGAAATAATTTATCAGATAGTAACAGATAGATTTGCTGACGGAGATGAAAGTAATAATTTTAATGTAGACCTTTCTCATCCTGCAAGGTATCATGGTGGAGACTGGCAGGGAATTATAGACAAAATCTGGTACTTGAAAGAACTTGGAATAACCACAGTCTGGATTTCACCTGTTGTTAAAAATGTTGAAGAAGATTTTGGTGCTGGTGGATACCATGGTTACTGGACTCAGAATTTTCTTGAACCAAATCCGCATTTTGGAGATCTTGTTAAATTAAGAGAAATGGTGGACACACTTCATGCAGAAGGGTTTAAAGTGATTCTCGATATTGTTACAAACCATGTAGGTCAACTCTTTTTCTACGACATAAATGGAAATGGAAGACCAGATGAATACACTATTGGAGGAGGACTCATTGGAGATAGCTGTCCATGGTCGCCAGACCAGTGCTCCGGACACAAATCAATTAGAATAACAGAATATGACCCCGATTATGACCCTGCAGGAATTAGAATGTGGACATCTTTAGGTTATTCGGGACTTGCGCCTATTATATTTCTTCATGACCCTTCAACCAATCATATGCCTCCTGAACCACCAGAGTTTCAGAATCCTGAATGGTATCACCGAAGAGGTAGAGTATGGGACTGGAATGATTCAAACCAGGTTGAACTCGGGGATTTTCCAGGTGGACTAAAAGACATTGCGACGGAGAGAGAAGATGTCAGGCAAATGATGGGAGCAATTTTTTCTTACTGGATTGATGTGGGTGATTTCGATGGATTTAGAATTGATACAATAAAGCATGTTGAACATGAATTCTGGAAGGATTTTTCCTCGAGAATAAGAAATCACGCCGCATGGGTTGGAAAGGATAATTTCTTTATGTTTGGAGAAGCTTTTGATGGAGATGATGCTAAAATAGGGTCATATACAATGCCCGGCGAACTCGATTCTGTTTTTTATTTTTCCCAGAGATGGAGAGTAATACTCCCTGTTTTTATGAATGGTGGACCAACTGAAAATTTCAGGGAACTCTTTAATGAAAGATTCCTCCATTTTGGAACACAGCCTCAATCTGGAGGGATTCATGACGAATACGGAAATGGTATTGCGCCGGTAAATGTACTTGTAAATTTTCTCGACAACCATGATGTTCCAAGATTCCTGTTTGAAAAAAACAGCATTCCGGCTTTGCTCAATACTCTTGGTTTCCTCATGACAACAGATGGAATCCCGTGCATATATTACGGAACAGAACAGGGATTTTCAGGTGGTGTTGACCCTGCAAATAGAGAGGATTTATGGTCGAGTGGCTATGATACATCTGGTGAAATTTTTTCATGGCTTAAAGAACTCATTAAAATAAGAAAGGAACATATAGCACTGAGAAAAGGAACCCTTGAGATAAGGTGGACTACGACAAACACGGGTGTCGAACCTGATTCAGGAATTCTATCATTTGAGCGAATCCATCCTGATGAGACGCTACTTGTGGTTATTAATACCAGAGACCCTTCAAGGCCGGAATGCTGTGACCCACTTTCCCCTGCCCCGGGATGCTGTGTTACAGACCCCATGCCAGACCAGTGCAGAGATGGAATTCCAATTGATTGCATTTCAAAGACATGGAACGAAACTCAAGGCGCAATGTGCATAAGTTCATTCGGGGGAAGAGTGGTTCAGGGGAGTTTACTAACAAATCTACTTGACCCATCTGATAAAGCACTTGTAATGGGACCCTGCACCAATGGTACAGGAGAATATGAAATTGTTATTGATGTTCCCGCAAGAGGGACTATAAAAAATGGCCAAATTTCAAGAGGAATAAAAATATATGGAGCGCAGTAAAATGCAGGATAAAATAGAAGTCATTCCATCATTAAAAAAAGACAAAAAAGGACATGGAATCAAAGGACTGCTACTAACTGGACTGATTTTTATACTTCCACTTTATATCACATGGATATTATTAAAACTCGTAATTGGATGGTTAAAAGGCTTACTCAGCGATACTTTTGGACTATTTTTCAAACTGACAATAGGAAATTTCATTGGTGCCTATTACGAAAAAATAGAATGGGTTTTTCTATTCGTTATAGGATTACCAATCATAATAGTTTTCCTCATTGTTGTGGGATGGGCAGCTCAAAATTTGTTTGGGAAAAAAATACTCGTATGGGCTGAAAATAGTGTTAAAAAAATCCCATTCCTTGGTGGCATATATTCCGCATCGAGGCAACTTGTTGATACCGTATTTTTGAAAGGAAAGGAGAACTATAAGAGGGTTGTAATGATTGAATACCCAAGAAAAGGGACATGGATGATGGCATTTGTTACAGGGGAAAATTCAAAGATAAACCCATTCAAAGATTCCCAAACCGATTTGCAAACATTAAGTGTTTTTGTTCCTACAACCCCGAATCCTACAAGTGGATTTCTGGTTTTCGTTAAAAAAGAAGAAGTGGTGCCCGTGGATATCTCAGTTGAAGATGGATTGAAACTTATAATTTCAGGGGGAATTTTAGAGCCATCAGCCAGTAAATCAGTATCATCCAACTCCCAATCTCATCCAGATAACAAAAAAGATACGGAAAAATCTGAATAAAATAATAAAAAAAGGGGTCAGATAAACTTGACAGACAGAATTTTTTAAGTAAAAAGTAAAACAAACAAGAGAAACTAATTGAAAAACCTAAAGGAGGAAAAAATGAAAAAGTGGAACTGGAAAAGAACCGTAATTTTAAGTATTGCAGTGTTGCTAAATCTTGCGACAATGGGAATTGGTTCCTGTGAAGAAGTAATGAACTGCCTCTGTCCAGAAGACCAGAAATATTCTGGCAACACAAAAGTTGATGCATGGCTTAAATCAGCAGAAGAACTTAAAATAGCAGGTGAAAGAGTTACAAACAGAACAAATACTGCAATGGGAGACCTTGCGCAACTTCTTGGTCTCAGTAGAGATGCATCTCCGCAGGAAATAAGAACAGCCCTCTGCCAGAAGTTTTCAAACGCAGGAATTTCTTTTGAAATGAAAACAGAGCCTCCAAAATGCACTGTTGATGTTGATGTTGCAGCAAAAGCAGCAGCAGAATGCGATGTCAATTACAAACCTGGAGAATTCGAACTTCAATGCCAGGGTCATTGCGAAGGGTCATGCCATGGAGATTGCTCCGCTCAGTGCACCATGCCAAGTGTTTCCGCTCACTGTGAAGGTGAGTGTCATGGTTCGTGTGCTGTCCAGGTTACGGGAGCATGTTATGGTACATGTAGAGGTGATTGCTCTGGAAATTGCTCTGTAAGAGATGAAAGTGGAAAATGCGCTGGCTCCTGTGATGGAACATGCCAGGGTTACTGTGAAACAAGAGTTGAAGGCTCCTGCAGTGGAGCCTGCAGTGGAGAATGCACAGTGGCTTATAAGCCGGGAGGGTGCACAGGAAGATGTGAAGGCTCCTGCAATGGAAGTTGTGAAGGAAGGTGTGATGCAAATGTAGAACCACCACAGGTCGATGCTGAGTGCAAAGCACAGGTTGAAGCCAGAGTTAAGGCAAATATGGAATGTGAGCCTGCAAAAGTTGATTTTGGTTTTCAATCGAGTGGGCTTGAAAATATCTCTGAAATCTCTGCAAAGATGGGAGAACTGCTTGCTGCACTCGAAGAGGCAAAGAAAGTTCAGGATGCTCTTTCGAATTACATAGACACTTTTGGAGATGCAATTGATTCCATTTTGAGTGGCGAACTTTCGGTTGATCAACTTGCCTGCATGACAACTAACAATGTTTTTGGAAATGCTCTTTCCGCACTTCAGGCTGTAAGTGATACTGTCACTTCCGCAGTTCAAATAAGTGCAGTTTTAACCCCTGATATGACCTGTTCATAATAAAAAATAATCTTTTCTTTCTCTTTACTTAAACTTCTCAAATAATTACCATCAAATTTTATGAAATATAGAGTCCTTCTTGTTAATCCCTGGATTACTGATTTTACTGCATACGACCTCTGGATAAAACCAATTGGACTTCTTTATATCGCATCAATTTTAAAAAAATGGGATGTAGCAGAAATATGTTTTATTGATTGCCTTGATACGAATCACCCACAAATTCCTGAAAAATATCGAAGAAAAAAGGAAAATGGAACATCGAAATTCTTTTCTTCGGAAATTGAAAAACCTGAGACTTTAAAGGATGTTCCAAAGAAATTTAAAATATTTGGAAAACCAATTGAAATATTTGAAGACGAACTTGAAAAAACTGGCAAAATAGATGCAGTATTCATAACATCTTTCATGACCTACTGGTACCCTGGTGTTCAATTAGCAGTAGAAAAAATAAGGGAGAAATATGGTTCAGTTCCTATCATTTTGGGGGGCATTTATCCAACATTAATGCCGGAGCACGCAAAAAAAGAAAGCGGAGCGGATGTTATTGTTGAAGGAGAAGGAGAAAATCAAATTGGAAAAATATTAAATGAAGTTCTTGCAATTAAAAGAGATTTTGAAAATTTTGAAAATATAGATTCATACCCGTATCCAGATTTTTCCGTTATTAGCAACAGGCAATCTTTACCCTTTCTTACATCGAGAGGTTGCCCCTTCCGGTGCACCTACTGCGCTTCGTCTATAGTTTCCGGAAAATTCAGAGAAAGAAGTGTTGAAAAATGCATAGAAGAACTCGTTTATATAAAAGATAATTTCGGCACTAAAAATATTGCTTTTTATGACGATGCTCTTCTTATTAACCCAGAAAAAAGGATAAAACCTCTCATGAGAAAAATTATAGAAAATTCTTTTAACTTTCACTTTCACACCCCAAATGGACTCTGGATAAAAGAAATTGACGAAGAAATTGCAATGCTCATGAAAAAATGCAATTTCAAAACTATAAGACTGAGTCTCGAAGGAACCAATTCTGAATTTTTCAGAAAAACAAACTCAGAGCATAAAACTGCCAACCTGAAAGAAACTGTGAGTTTTTTCGAAAAAGCAGGTTACAGAAAATCCGAAATAGAAGTTTATATTTTGATTGGACTTCCTTACCAGGAATTTGAGGAAGTCAGCGATTCATTGAATTATGCAAAAGAATGTGGGGTAAAAGTAAGATTTTCCTATTTCTCCCCGATACCTAAAACTATCGAGTGGAAAAACATGGTAAAAGAGGGATTAATTAAAGAAAATTCAGACCCCCTGCTTCATAACAAAATTCTCTTCCCCTATTTGTGGTCAAAAATCACTCCGGAAAAACTCGGGCTTCTCAAAAATATTCAGAGAGAAATTAATTCATCACTGTCATCAAAATAAATTCTTAGCCCTCATGCTAAAATTGCATATCAAAAATGCGAATCCAGAGGGGTGTAGAGATGACAGTTGCCCCGATGAAAAAACGGAGAGAAATGGTATTTCTCCGTCATTCCCGCGCAGGCAGGAATCCAGAATAATAATAGATTCCTGCTGCAGTCTACTCCTGCGAAGGCAGGGGCAAGAATGAAAGTTTACTCTCGTAAAAACAGAGGCTGGAATGGCACACATTCACCTAAAAAATTTTTAAGGGTGGCAAGAAAAATATGCTGCTTGACATTTTGTGCAATATTATAAATATACTGAATATAAAAAGAATTTTTTGCTCACTAAATTATAAAAATTAATAGTAAAATATGAAGAAAGAAATAATTCTTCAGCAGAAAAGAGAAAAAGAGTTATTACTCTCTCAAAACTACATTGCGAGGGATAAATTAGAATTTGCTAAAAAATTTATGGAAACGGATTTGATAAAAGTTATTACAGGACCAAGACGAGCAGGAAAATCGGTCTTCGCTATTCTCTGTTTAAAAGATAGGGATTTTGCCTATATAAACTTTGATGACGAAAATCTTTTAAAAATTAAAAATCCTGACGAAATTCTCGAAGGAATTTTTGAAGTTTACGGCAAAACAAAATTCATTCTCTTCGATGAAATCCAGAACCTTCCTAACTGGGAAATTTTTGTCAATAAACTGCAGAGAAGAGGATATAATTTAACAATTACAGGTTCAAATGCAAAACTCCTAAGTAAAGAATTCGCAACGGCATTAACAGGAAGATATGTTCTAACCCCAATATTTCCTTTCAGTTTTAAGGAATTCCTTAGAGCGAAAAAATTTCTATTTTGGGGAGATGAAACCAAAATTACTGAAGTGAAAGGGCAAATACTAAATTATCTTGATGAATATCTAAAAAGTGGTGGTTTTCCAGAAGTAGTCGTTAAAAATATTGAATCCAGGACATACCTGGACACGCTCTTCGATGCAACTATTTTTAAAGACATAATAAAAAGATACAATGTAAGATTCTCACAAAAAATATATGACCTTTCTTTGTATCTAACCGCGAACTTTGCATCGGAATTCAGTTTTACAAAATTAAAAAATATCCTTGATTTTTCCAGCACAAATACTCTTCAAAATTATCTGGACTATCTCTGTGAAGCATACTTAGTATTTTTGTTGAACAGGTTTTCTTTTAAAATCAAAGAACAGATAAAAACACCAAAAAAAGTTTATTTCATCGATAACGGTTTCATACAGGCAAAATCCTTCCAGTTTTCTCAAAATACAGGCAAATTAATGGAAAATTTGATTTTTGGAGAATTTTTGAAAAGAGGTTATGAACCTAACAAGAATATTTTTAGCTACAAAACCAGAAATAAGAGAGAAATTGATTTCGTATTAAAAGAAGGAATAAAAATTAAAACACTCATACAAACTTCTTACCAGACTACCAATGTTAAAACTGAGGAAAGGGAATTAAAAGGATTAGTCGAAGGAAGTGAAGAACTTAAATGCAATAATTTAATAATAATTACATGGGATAAAGAAGGAGAGGAAAAATTTAAGAATAAAAGAATTAAAGTTGTTCCTCTGTGGAAATGGCTCATTGAATACTGAATCAACGGCATGTTTTAAAAATTTGGACGGGATTAATCCGCCCCTACAAAAAATATAGATTGTTGCTCTTTTTTAAGATAATTTGTTTTATAATAAAATTAGTTTAGCATCCACAACCACCTCCACCAGCATTGTTAGGTTGTTCTATATTTTCTTCCATTTCTGGCTGTGCATCAACTTTTTCTTCCTCCTCATACGATAAATCCAGATTTTCATTTCCATCAAATACATCAAGTTCAATATTCTCTTCAATTTCATTAGATTCCTCTTCTACTTCTGGCATCGGAGAAAAGAGGCAATCTGCAACAGATTCACTAGAATAATCGTCAAGCAGAGCAAGTAAAAACGCTCCAGCACCAAATCCCATCATTGGAACTGCTCCACGGTAATCTGCATTCTCTGAATCATAAAGTTCTGCAATGAGACCATTATTAGCAAGCGACTGATTTACTATCCAATCTACAAGCAAATCATAATCAGTGTCTTCACCAGCAATTTTCTTTGCAGAAGCGATTCTCAAATCTATAAAAACCCATTCCTGTCTGTCATACCAATCTCCATCATCATTTCTCATATAACCATGTCCTGTTGTATTTAACCAGAGTCTGTCATCAAATATTGATAAAGTATTTGAAAAAATCGTGTCAGAAGAAGGGAATAAACTAAAATTCAAAGCCTCAACTACCGCCGCATCTACTGCAAGACCGGCACTGATTTCCTCAAGACTCTGCGCAATATAAGAATCAGACGGAATAATAAGATTTTCCTGTATTCCACTGTAAATTTCTCTTGCAGATTCCATATACCCAATTTTTCGAACTTCAAAACCAAGCGATTCTGCCATATCAGCTGCATTGCATAATCCAATTATTGCCATTATATTCGAATAAGCAAAGTGCTTCTGATTACCGTTCCAGTGTCTTTCCCAGATACTTGAATCTGGTTTTAAAAGGTGAGTGGAAGGTTCTACCAGTCCAACCAGAACATCAGCAGTTTTTTCGAAAATCTGCGTGCTATGCTCAGAGATAATAGATACATCCCCTGACATAGAATAGTATTTACCAAGAGCCCATAAAAAAAGACCAAAATTGTCGAATTCTATATTGGGACCTTCAACCGACGGATCACCATCACTTTCCTCAAAACCACCACCATGGTATCTGCAAACGCTAACAAGGTAATCTGAAGTTCCAACTTCACGAGAATAATTTCCTGCCTGACCATTGAAAATAAATTCAAGCGCCATCCTTGCTTCGTCGAAAAAACCTGCTAAACAAAGCCCAACCACTGCATATGATTGGTCTCTCGGCCAGGTTATATTCCACATTCCTGGTGGCATAGATGCAACAATTTGACCATGAGGAGAGCCATAACCAGTATTCAATTCTCTTACCTGCCCCATTTTTAGCATAATCAGTGATCTCTTCGCCAGTTCCAGTCTATCTGTATCCACTATCTTGCTTTCTATTATTCCTGGAGATTCCAGCCATCTATGCCATTTGTCAACTTCATCGTTCAAAATCTCTTCAGGGTTTCTGTTGGCAATCCAGATATCTATTTTTGATTTCATATCTGTTAAATTAATATTTTTCCCGTAAGTTATAACGACTCCCTCCCACTGAGATGTACCTGCTCCCATTGTTCCACCAGAACCCAGAAACCATTGAAAAGCACTAACTGCATCATCAACAGGACCACCAGTCGAGTCATTATTCATTAAAGCAGCATCAGAAATATGAAAATATGGATTACCAGGCGAGGAAGAAGTATCTGTTCTTCGTCTCGAAGGCAAATTAACTGGTCTGTATATAAAAGTATGTCCAGTCGAGGCACCTATTTCAATAAAAATTCCATCCTGATAGAAAACCGATTCGGAACCGAATCCTGCTTCTGGTGCTCCACCTCCGACATGAAAATTGTGTAAACTGAATAAAGAAACCTGTAATGACTCTGAAGATACATTGGTCACTTTAACAATCATAACCATTATAGACCCTTCAAAATCCAAAGGAGAAAAATAGTATTCATCAATTCCAATTCCCATTACAGTTCTTATGACATGAACGATTCCTGTGCCATTTTCATAAAAGGCAGATTCTTCAGGTACATCGGAAAGCCACTCTCCATTTCCATTTACATTTAATCCCCAGTAAGTATCCCAGCAAAGGTCTGTAGAAGGTGTCATACCATCGTAATCTTTATAAATATGGTCATAAAATGCTGTAATTTTATGAGAACCCTTATCGTAAATTACCGGAGAAAAACCATTCGAAAATGGAAGAAGATAAAATGATTCATGAGGAAGAACTTCTGCTCGTCCATTGCGGAAGCATACGAAAACAGAAAAAATTAGCAAACAAAGTTTTAAAAAATGCTTCTTATGCATAGCTTATAAATATAACATTTCCTGCAAATTTAATCATATCCGAAATAAATTTTTATTTTAAAATGACAATAATTCCAAGCAGCTTTTAATAACACCCTTAATGTGCTTCAACTTCAATTAAAAATTTATTGAAACAAAATTTTTTAAATGTAATATATTTTATAAATGGTTGGAAGTTTTATAAAAGACCTGACGAAGCAAGAAATATCCTGCAAAATCGCAAGAATGATTCTCAAATATGCAGAAACTATGAAAATACCTTCAGAAAGCATCCTTCGAGGCACAGGAGCAAATCTTCCCTTCCTCTTTGAAAGCACAAACTGGACCGGGGAAAACATTATATCCACACTTCTAAAAAACCTCTACTTAATAATTGATGAGAAAAAGATAGAAGAAAAAAGTTCTGAATTTTTAAAAACCCTTGAAGACGATGAAATATTCAATTTGATTTTTGAAGTAACCCGGGAACCATTCGTTTTTTACAGAAACTTACCAAAATGGTATTCCCTCCATATACGAACTTCAGAACTAACAATACAAAAAGAAGAAGAAAATGGCATAATATTTCGTCTTGAACAAAAGAGCGGTAAATTCTTAAATGAATCTTTTATAAAATTTTTATTAAAAATATTTTCTTGTGCAGCAACAGGTTTTGACATTCCACCAGCAAATGTAGATTTAAATCCACCTTTATCAAAAAATTCGAAATCCTACAAAATATCCATTCGATGGGATAATTTAGATTCCAAAAACTTGATAAAAAACCTTCCAGATCCACGAACGATGGAATCTATTCTTCGTAAAATAATTCGTAGAATCGAAAAGGCTGAATCTCAGAAAACGGAATTAAACAGAATGGCATTTTTACTCCGGGAATCTGAAAGATGGTTTATGACATTTTTCAACAATGTATCCGAGCCGGTAATGATTGTGGACCAGGGTGGATACATTGCAGATGTAAATATTAAAACCCTTAGATTACTTGATTGTGTAAGGGAGGAACTGGTTGGAACCCCATTTGCAAAACTTGTAGAAAAAAAAGAACAAGAAATGATTGGAGGTCTCCTTAATATAGCAAGACAGGGACGCCCTATTCCGTCAACAGAAATAGAACTGATTAAAAAAGATATGACAAAAATACCTGTTGAAATGAACGCTACAGCCATAATGGACCCTGATAGCGGCGGGGCGCCCTTTAAAGTTTTACTGACACTGAAGGACCTTTCTCTTTTGCGTACCTGTGAAGAAGAAGCAAAGAGGATGAGAGATCTTAACGAGATAATAGTTAATGGAATGCTTGAAGGAATATTCGTAGAAAATGCTGATGGAATTTGCAAGTTTGCAAACCCTCGAATGGAAGAAATGTTAGGATATGAAAGAGGGGAACTTGTTGGAAAACACTGGACAGAAACTGTTCCAGATGGTTATGTCGGTCCCATTGAGGAAGAACTGGTAAAAAGGCGAATGGGCATCAAGGGATTTTATGAAGCAAAATTAAAAAGAAAGGATGGCTCTTTAATCCCTGTAAAAATAAGCGCACTTCCTATTTTTGAAGGAGGGTCTTTTGGGGGAGTAATTTCAGTGGTAATTGACCTGAGTGATGTTCCTCAGATACTCCCAAAAACAAATAAAAACGACAAAGAATAATCAGCTAAGAAAACAATCTATCAAATATATTTCGATACAAAAAGGGAAATTATTGTTAAGATAGCAGATAACGATTGAAATATTATTGTTTGTCCCTGCGCCGGAACAATTTCACGAGGATTTGAATGGTTCTTCCATGCGATTAAAATTGCTTTTATAGCAAGAGGAAGAACTATAATGACAATGCAGGTGATAACAGGGAAAATACCCTGCCATACAAGAAAGAATGTTGAAAGGTAAAAAAGACCGAACAAAAGTGCAAATCCGTACCGCGCTTTTGAGGTTCCAAGTCTAACAACCATGTTTCTTTTTCCTGAAAGCAAATCGGCTTCATAATCCGGAAACTCATTAATCCAGAGAATATTTGCTACAACAAAACCATTTGGTATTCCAATAACAAAAAATTCCGGAGATAAAACATCACAGCAGACATAACCCATTCCAAAAGTAATAAGAGGACCAAATGCTAAAAAAATGAGGAATTCTCCAATGCCACGAGACTGCATTGAAAAAGGATAAATAGAATAAAGAAAACCACAAAGAGCACCAAGAGCACCAATTGCAAATACTAATGTTCTCCCCTCGATCGCTAAAATAAATGCGCAAAGTAATGCCAGGCCAATAAGAGCTATAGTTAACCATAAAAAGGATTCCTTTTTAAGTACCCTTTCTAACTTCCATCTTGAACCTCCACTAAACGGGGTGGGGAATTTATTAATTTTATCGCTTGCATCCCAGTCAAAGTAGTCATTTATAGTATTTGCTGCAAGATGAACAAATAAAACACCCAGAACACCCAGGATAGACGCAACGAAATTAAAAGATTCACTCCTGTTTATCCATCCCCATACTGCAGCAAGGATAGCAGGTAAAACAGAGGCAGAAGAAAATGGCAAACGGGTTGCAAGAATATAATGTTTTTTCATCGGTAAAGAATCTGCTGCCATCTTTAAATTCCTCCTTTCCAAATAAATATGAAAAACTTATATTTTATAATATAATTCTTTAATAGCCAAAGAAAGATAGTCGCATAACTCTTGAAGGAATAATTTCAAATAACTATTTTCTTTAACAAGGTTAATGGAAAACATCACATCCTTTTCCTTCATGTACATCTCCAGTGCGTCACTGACAACACCAGTATCATGATAGGTTTTAATTATTTTTTTTATTAAAGTTTTTGTTTTTTTCTTTGTCGGTACAAAATACATCGATATGAAATCTTCTTTTTCCTTACCTGTTAACTTAGTTATTACGAGTGAAGAAAGAATTGAAGGTTTTCCTTCTTTTATGTCAGACCCTGCGGGTCTTCCTTCCTTCAATCCAAAAACATCAATTATATCATCTCTTATCTGAAACATATTTCCCAATCTGGTTCCAATGTTATCTAAATCAGAATAAATAGCTTCCGCACCATTTTGAGCAAGCATTACAGCACCACGGCACGCAAGACGAAACAGGGAACCGGTTTTGCCGCTTACAAGGTGCAAATACTCATCAGGGGTAATTAGGTTATTTTGCCTGTAAAAAATTTCCTTAACCTGACCATTGACAAGCTCCCCTACCGTTCTCATCGAAAATTCCATTAATTCGAGTTTCCTCTTAGGTTCGAGTTCACACTTTTTAAATACTTCAAAAGCGAGGGCAAAGAGAGCGTCTCCCAAATTTATTGCCTGATCCATGGAATATTTTTTCCATGCTGAAGCCTGACCTCTTCGAGTAGTATCCCCATCCTGAATATCATCGTGTACCAAAGAAGCATTGTGAATCAATTCTACAGAGGTTCCAAAATAGAGTGCATTTAATTCATTACCGTTGAATATTCTGCTAAAAGTAACAGCAATCCATGGTCTTATCCTCTTACCACCAGAAGCAAGCTGGTATTTAACCATTTCCACAGTAAAAGGGTCAAACCAGCCTTCAGAAAGAACCTCATCAATAATTTCCTTCATATGTGGCCATAAATTAACTGATGTAAAACTTAAGTTCGACATAGGATAAAAATCAATTTCCCTTTTATCCAATTGCTTTTCTTAGGTCAATAATATTTAAAAATATTGAATTTTTAAAAAAGAATAATAGTATTCATATTTACTAAAAAATATGGTTAATCCATGAAAAAGAACATCGAAGTTTTACCTCGTATTTTGTGCATTATTACTTTTTTATTCTTTTCAAATTGCTCTTCTCCACCTCCGCCGCAAACTCCCCAGCAGGGTTCAGAATCAAATTTAAAAGAAATTCTTACAGGAACATGGAAAAATGATACCGTGGGAATTAGTGTAACATTTGACATAAAAGGAACTTTCGAATGGAAACAGGGCAATACAGTTTTATCAGGTAATTATTCTATATCTAATGATTTACTTTACCTTTCCCTGTTAACAGGTAAAACAACGCCATATAAAATATTAAGCATTTCTAACGAGCAATTAGTTTTAAAAGACCCAAGAGGTGTTGTAGCTTACCTTTTTAAAGAAATTAATCAAATAAAAGAAAACACAACTACTCAAACTGCTGAACCAAAAGGAGGTGAAGGAGGGCATGATGCTGCTGTCAGTAATGGATTGCAAGGTCAAGTTTTATCTTCACCTTTTGCAAATATTTTTCGAGGTGAATGGCTGGGACCATATGGACTTAAGCTCGAATTAAAAAGTGATGGGACTTTTGTCTGGAGTCAACCAGACTATAAAATTGAGGGGAAATACTCGATAGTCGAGGATAACCTCATTATGGATGTACAGGGAAATCCCACAAAATATAAAATAATTTCTGCGGCAGAAGACAAAATTATTCTGCGTGACCCGGAGAACCATGAAATCGACCTTGCAAAAAAGAAAACTATGATTCAAATTTCACCCGTAGTTGAACCTGCAGTCACAAAAAATGAATTAGGCAAGTTACCTCCCAAAGAAATTATCTACGAGATTAAGGACAATATTATTGATGAAAATGGAATTTTCAGTATTAAAGTTCCCGAAAAATGGAAAGTTTCTCGAAAAAAAGATTGCTCATTTCCCTGTGATGAACCAATCATTCTTAGTGATTCAGCAGGAAGGCAAATAGAAGTTATTTTAAAAACATTCATAACTCGTGCAGGACCGGGTGCCTTTGAAACATTAGTTCCATATCTCGACAAAATAATGGGTGATTATTCGAAAAACAGGGAAAAAATTGTAGACGAAATAGACAGCATGAATGGTTATGAAGTTTTCAGTCGAAGATTTACCGGGAAAACTCAGGATGAATCAAGATTCATGGTTTCAAGAATAATAGGAGTTCATTTTATGGACTATCTGGTCCTGGGTGTAGTTGTAACCTCCACTTCAAGCAAAACGATAAAATCACTCAAAATGGTAATGACAGAAATTATAGAAAAAATGAACTTTAAATTTGATGAGGATGAAGAAATCCTTAAAGGGATAATAGGAACATGGATTGGTTCGGAAACAAAACCAGAGTCGATTCTATCAATGAAATCAAAACACCTGTTCTTTTTTTATGAAGGCGGAAGATTTATTCATTCCCTCGTTTCTGACAAATTCGTCCCGACCGAGGAAAGCTTAAAAGCACAGATATCAAACCCTGCATGTGATACCGGATCATTCAGGATAGCAGGGAAAACCATAATACTTGACTTTTCAATTCCTTATGGTCCACCAAGAACTGAGGGGCATCCGTTAAAAATCGAAGGAAAATTTTTATATCTTGATTCCATTTTGCTCGAAAAAGTTGTATTAAAGCAAGAAATAAATTTTTAAGTTTTAAAGGGAGAGATGCCCGAGCTGGCCGAAGGGGTGCGACTGGAAATCGCATGTACCGGCTAAAACCGGTACCGTGGGTTCGAATCCCACTCTCTCCGCTAAAATCAAATTTCCTGTTTTACTCTTTTGTAAATGATTCAATGGAAAACACAAAACAAAGAGGAACAATCCTCAGGAAAGATATTTTACTCTGTACATATTGTTCAAAATTATGCAGATTCAGTTGCCCTGTTGGAGAAGCATCCGGTAATGAAACTTTCACACCATGGGGTAAACAGAGCATCCTCTTTGAAATAGAAAGACAAAACCTCCCATCTTCTGAAGAATACCTTTTTGTTCCTTTTGCCTGTCTTGAATGCAAAAGGTGCAAAATATTTTGTGAGTATAGAGTTGATGTTTCTGAGTGTCTTAGAATGGGAAGAATTCGAGCTTTTGAGAGAAAAAAATTACCACCTGCAATAATCGAAAAACATAAAAATATCAAAGAAAGGGAAGAGTTAGCAAAAAAAATACTGGAGAGAAAATTTCCGCTATTGAAACAAACAATACACAATAAGATTCTTTTAATGCCAGGTTGTACTACAGCACTGAATGATTTGACAGCAATTGAAGGAGCAATAAAATTAGCGACAGAACTTGCAGGTGAAGACATTGGTCTGCTCTCCAGCCTTTGCTGTGGATTGCCATATCTTCAAGCTGGAGACATTGATAACTTCAAAATATCCGCACTACGAATGCAGGAAGTTATAAAAAAATCCTCTCTTATTATAGTGATGGATCCGGGATGTGCTTATACCATGAAAAAATTATACCGTCAGTATGAAATAAACCTCAATCCACGAATCGTCACACTTGTCGAATTCATATCCCCATACACTTCATATTTTAGAAAAAAAGTGCAAATTCCACAGCCTGTATTTTATCATGACCCCTGTCACCTTTCGAGAGACCTTGGCATAACTGACGAACCAAGGGACATTTTAATGAGAATAATACCTTCGGGCATAAAAAATCTCTTTTACAATAGAGAAAAAACTCTATGTTGTGGTGGAGGGGGAGCCTTACCTGAAACAATGCCTGAAATTTCACATGCAATTGCAAGAAAATTAGTCGAATTATATAAAAAATCTGAAGCTGCATCAATTGTAACAGCCTGTCCTACATGTAAAAGCATGATAAGCAGAGTAGCTGGAGCTCCTCCTGTATTTGATATTGCAGAACTCGCTTCTAAAAGTTTATAAGACATAAAAATCTTTTTCTAATTTTATGGATTTCAATTTTCCTGCTTTCACAGAAATGACAGTATCGCGAAAACGGAGACTGGAATGGCACATTCACCTGCAAAATTTTGAAGGGTGGCAAGTCAATTCCCTTTATTGATTTAAATAAAACAACTTGTTATTAAATTTTTATGGTAATTTTTTAGTTTTGAAGTAATATTAATATTTAAAAAAGGAGTTTAGACATGAAAAATACAAATATTTTAGTTGTGTTACCATTAATAGCATATATTTGTTCTTATTGTTACAATTCTTCTAATAAAAATAGCTTTGATGGAATATCTGATATATTAACTGATGAAAAATCTGATATTGAAATAACTGAAGAAGAAATAGAAAGCAATTGCCCACCAGGAGAAGGTATTAATTTTAACTTTACTATAGAATCCCCCCAGAATTACATTAGCAAAAATTGCATAATTTCATCATTAATAGGTGAAAACAATGATAAAAAAATAATAGAACTTGACTGTGAAATCGAGGATAAAATTAAAATTACCTTAGAAAATTTGTCTACAAACGACTACTTTAACATAATGCTTTTTCAAGGGGAGAATGTTTATTTTAGACTCTTGATTGATAGACCATGGTGGGAAAATATATGGTTTACCATTTCTGATTTAACAGACAATATAATAATTGGGGGCATAGATGCCGATTCACTTTACCCGTATCAGCATGAAGAAATTTTATTCAATCCTCTTTCACTATCATCCTCTACTCTCAATTGTGAACCAACTATAGATTATTGTTATAAAAGTGTAAGAACTGCTGTGCGGGTAGTGCATTCAAGTGGCATTGAAACTTTAGTCCCGGATTCATCGAAAGGTACAATTACCATAGGGGATGAAATAGCATCATCTATTTACTATATCTATGTTGACCAGGCAGTTAGACGGTATGATTTTGAGTGCACAGATATCCCCTCTGCATGGTATAAAATTCTTATTTCTTTTATTCCGGGAGATTAAAAAAATACTGGTTTTCCAAATAATTATTCAATAAGCAGTCCCCATGCCTGAGCCACATTCCTTATTCTTGGAGGTGGTATTTTTATCCTTACCGTTTGTGTTTCAGGTTGACCGGGTCTCACCCCCATCCCACTTTTCTGTGCTACTATCTCATAACTTTCCTGGGCACTTGTATTAAGAGGAAGCCCAGTTAGCGGGTCAATTCCAAGACACGATGGCCTTTGAACAACAGTTATACCTGTAATCAAAACATTCTGTAGACCATCATTTGTATACATGACCAAAGTGCCCTCACCATCAGGAACTTCATCAACATCCAGTTTTGCAAATCCATCATTATTATCCGGGTTTGGCTTTTCATTGTAATTTACACCCCAGATTCTCGCCTCCCCTACCTGGCATAAATCAGCCTCATTCGTATAAGGTACAAAAGTTGAAAAATATGCTATTTGATTAAAAACATTTGGCTGTCCTGTTAGCTTCTCACCTTCCTGCAACTCAATCATCCAGTTAAATACTGGTTTACCAACATATCCTCCAATCATTGAATCATACTGAATTTCTTCTGTTACAGAGAAAATATAATTCTGGGTCATTGCTGTAAGATCATCCAGCCCGCCAGTTCCAAATACTAAAACAAGTCTTCCCTTTTCATCAACTGCAATAGCAGGAGGGCTTTCTACCGGTTCACCTGTTGTATAGGGAGCTGAATCCACTCCCTGCTTAACAGGATAAAACAGAGTCAGTTTCCACTTGTCTGGATTCCATGAAGTTAAATCTGCTCTCCAGATTCTCCCTCTGTCATCACCGACAAATACCCTTGTAGTAAGATATCCAGGCATGGAAGAAAAGCCAACAGGAGATGTGACAAGTTGTGCACAGCACTCAGGCTTACTGTTGCAATCAGGTGGGTCACTACACCCTAAAACTGCGGGGAATTCTGGTTTGAGTTCTTTTATCAATATTCCCTTTTCCGCTGTGACAACATATAAAGATGTAGAAGAATTCCTTGTTGCAGGATTAAATCCACCTGGGAAAATAACGACTCCTATTTCACCTTTTATACCAATTTCAGGGTCTGGATGTTGAGTAAAAACTGTTCCCAAGAGAGGTCTTGCATATGTCTCTTTCAAACCTGCAAACGGGCGCTGTGTCGGATCTAAAAAGCCGGGCTTGTCAGGTGTAATCTCCCATAAAAATCTCGGCTTTAACGGGTCAGTAACATCAAGAGCATAATACCCAAATCCCCCCTGTCTCATCCCTCCAACTAAAATTGCCTTCCACTTTTCTCGATTTGGGTCGTATGTAGGTCCTTTGAATGTCCTAATATCTCCCACTACCGGGGTTGTATCAAGTCCCCATAGGTGTTTATCTGGAATCTGCCTTGCAATTTTATCCAAAAACATCCCGGGAATGTACGCCCATAATTCCTCTCCCTGTTGATTTGCATCACCTGTATCCTGAACTCTGAATGCATGCAAAATCCCTTCATTCGTAGCAACAAAAAGAACGGGAATACGATTGTAATTATCAATCTGATACTTCTGATAGGAAAGAAAAGGAAGATCATTTACTGGTGGTGGAAGAATTACTGCAGAAGCATGAAACATATCGGCCAATTTATGACCCCCTGTTGCTGGGTCTCTTGCAGTTCCTCCTCTACCATAAACAAAATTTACTACACTGTCTACCCAAGCCATATTTTTAGTTGGGTCGCCGAGAATCTCAGGTGTAAGATGGGTCGAATCAAAAATATCGTTTGTGCCAAGTTCCTCACCAGACTGCCGGGTGAGATAATTAATTGAAGTAAAAATTGTCCTATTAGCCTTCTGGTCGAGTTTTGCCCCGTAATCAAGATATGTTGTGTCATCAAGTACTACTTCATCAGCGGAATTGCAAACATAATTGTACCTCTCTAAAAAACCCTGCCATGGACCGCCATCTGGTGGAATGGCAAAATATGTGTTGAACTGAAATTGAACAATATTTCTCTCCTCCCCCTTTGGTCCAACTTGATTGGTTGTAACAGGAATCGTTCTCGAAATAGCATGTAGCATTGTTTTTTTCAAAATTTCATCCAGATACTGCATGATTTCATCTCTTGATTCAACGACATAGGCTCCATCAGGGCAAATCGGGTCTGATGGAGGACAACCTGCATTTGCAATATCATTTACATAAGAAAGGTCTCTTTGAAATTGCTCCACTCCTCGAGGGCAACCAGGAATCCATAAAACATAAAGAGGTGTTTTAGGGTTAAGCACCCAGAGGTCCGATGCTTCCAGGGAAGGTGTGCTCCCGAACCACTGTTCTTCGCTCAAATGAGGCATCTTTGGTTCAGCCACATCTGTTATCAATACCACCGCCCTTTCTCTGCAATTAAAATAACGGTCATTATCTATAGTATTAACCCCTGTTTTCAGGAAATACTCGATGTCATCAAGAGCAGAAGCAAGTGGACTTGCACAATATGGAATCGTCTGGATAAGTTCCCTTCTTATTTTTGCATTCACCGAATCCTGATTGGTAGTATCATCCCCCCATGAAACCAGTGCACCAGGGATTATATCCTGTTGAACCCCACCATTAATCGGTTCTTCTCTCTTAATTCCTGCATTACGACCATTAATTACCGGCCCATAGCTCCACATACCATTTTCACCAGTATCTGCACTCTCGAACGAATCCAGCGTTGCCAGACCAAAACGAACAAATGACCTGTATCTTTCAAGAATACCGTATGTCACATCCCGCTGCCCTTTAGCAATGAAATGCGGTTTCATTGAATCCCGAGGAATGGACATCCTTATCATTTTATCAATACCACTTTCATAATACTCAACTGTATCACCTGGATAGATAACTTCACAGCTAAATGAATCTTCATCAATCGGTCCAAGAAGAGCATCAAGAATCATCATCCACCTTGTCTCTTTGGAAAGATCATCAAAATCAGGATTGTTTTTACATTGAGGAGTTGCATGCGTTACCCTCAGGTAGTCCATACTTCCAGAACTATCAACGAGAAGCATAATATCGGGTGGAATATTTCTAATATCAGGATCGTCGCCAAACCCTTCTTTTCCCACCAGCAAAATAATTAAAGGTAAAAATAAAGTTAATTTTTTCATTTTCATATTTTTTCCCTTTTATTTAATCACTCATTTTTATTTATTCTTCATATATTAAACCTGTTTTTTCACTTTTCCCGTCTAACCGGTCCAACGATACTAACTACCCGCAGTGTATCAGAACTATCACTATAACTCCTCGTTGCAGGATCATCATAATAGCGTTCCTGACCCATAGATGTGAATGTCCATCTCTGAAATTCATATTCATCCCCGCTGATGTTTGAACCCGAAACACTAAAACCCTCAAGCATTATGACTGGCACCTTATTATCCACTCTAACAATAAACGAAGGTTTCATTGGGCTAAACCCGAGTGCATGATACGAATCAGGTGTTTGCGGTTTTACGAATATACCAGGCTCAAGTGCTGAAAAATGTTTATTGTAATCGAAAACCCAGTAATCACCACCACAGTACTTTCTTATTTCAGAAGAAATATCCTCCAGTTCGCATTTGCGCATTTGCTTTAAAAAAGAAGAAAGTTTTCCAGAACTTCCAAATTCCCATGCTGCTACCATTACTCCTGCATCAGCAAGATATCGGGTCTGGATAGCCTGTCTTATGCTCCCGGATGTTGCAAGTTCAAATTGAACACTCCTGACACCTATTGCACCTATTGCTGCAAGCATAACTATAACAAGTAAAACTATAAAAATAACTGCACCCTGGCTTTTTCTCAATTTTTCCAGCCCTTGCATCTGCTTTTTTATGTCAATTTTCTGTAACATATAATTTCCCTCTAATTTTTCATGTTCCTCAAAGAAATATTAGGTAATTCAACCTGTGCATTAAGTGTTCTTACATGCGCCGAGCCCATGGCAGAAGGATTTAATTCAAATCTCGTTAGTGGTGCTCCAGCAGGGCGTGCAACAAAAGGAAATTTTGGGTCTTCTTCAGCTGTTCTCACACTTAACCGTACTATTGCAACTCTTAAATTTTCCGGGTGAGCATTTGCTGAACCATCAAGAACAGCTGATTCATTACCTACCACCACTACATTATCAGGAGGAATATCCAGAGAATAATTTATCCTTGGACCCTGAAAACCAACCACATCTTCCCTGAACCAGACCTGAAAATCTACTGCATATTCGACAACTACTTCTCTTGTTCCATCAATAGTACTGAAGGAACCATCATCTCCAATAGTAACCTCCCATCTTACGAGGTCGGTTTTTAAAGGATTTGAAGGGTCAACTTCTATTCTATACATGACTGCATTTACAACATTGACTTCCGAACCTTCTCCAAAACCATCTATACCACAACGAATATCACTCAAAGAAGCATCCGGAAGAGGTTCTACTGTTATTGTTCTTTCTGCTGAGCTCGAAACCGATAAAATTTTTGAGAACATCATGAAACCATACTTATTGACAACTCTTACATAACCACCTATTGGAAACATCATTGCAAATTCTCCATCTGTTGGAATTTGCCTCAGGGTATCAGGAGGTTCTCCTGGCAGGAGTCTTCTACTGATGTCCTGAAACCGTATCGTTCCCGCACCTGCGATGATAGTTTCTGCGAGATAACTTGTGGCTGAAACATAATTACCTGTCAAAATAATGGCATCTGGTGCTATGTTTGTGTTAATTCCAGCGTTAGGAATGCTTACTCTCTGCCCCGAACTGTTAAATACAGTTCCAGCAACCCCTCCGATGTGAACTATTGCATGAAAACGCCTCAAAGAGGGGCCACCCTGATTCCTGCAAACAATTGGATCAACATCGGTATTTGGACTTGAAAGAAACCCCGCCCTTTTTATGTCATTCTTTACAACATCCATTCCCAGCCTTACTGAAAGTTGAGACTGCGAAATTCTGTGTTCTTCATGAAATATTCGTTGTCCCCCTGCGTAAACCGTGTAAACCCCCCATATTACAATGGCTCCTATAAAAACAGCCACCATTAATTCAATGAGAGTAAACCCGTTTTCTCTTACTTTTCTTTCCATTTCCCGTCTTATTTTAAAACCATAAATCACTTTTTCACCCCACCTGAAATTTATTATCAAAGCCCCGGAAAACCATGTCTCCAGAGCATTGAAGATAAAGTTACATTCGAAACCCTTGTTTTATCCGGGTCACCAGAACCATCGAGCATTCCAGAAGGACAACTCCGCCAGTTCGCAGGTCTCTCGGAACGCATCTTCCACCACATCACCCTGACTTCTGCCCTTATAAGTTCGTTTACCACAACTGTAGAAAGCCTGTACTGGGTGCAAAATTCTCCCGGGTCTGTATCAGCCGACGCCGTTCTCAACCATTTATCATATCTTGGATTATTTGGGGGAGTTACCCATCCAGTAGTGCCATTTGGAGAATTCAATGCCGCGCCGAACACCGCAAGCATTGGGGTTTTTGAACTATCCGTAATATCGCTTACACCATTATTCCACATGAGTGATTCCATCCTCAGTCGCTCCATCCACCATTCAGCTATATTTGTAGCAACAGTCAAATCATGAGAATCCCTGTTTCCTTTTGTGGCAACAACCTCCATTGCCATGATACCCAATAAACCTGTTGCAAAAAGAGCAACAGCCACCATGAGTTCTATCATGGAATAACCTGCAGAATTTCCAGTTAATCTCACTTTTTTCATCGCACAATCCTTACAACTGAACCCTGTTCAAGTCTTACAATTCTTTCCACTCCCGTTGCCACCCCTCCATCAAATAACTGGTATCTTAATTCTACAGCAGGACTCTGTCTGATAACCGACCATCCTCCACCACTCCACTCGAGGAGTCTACCAGTTCTGTTAATACATATTCGCGCATCCCCTTTATCTGCTCCCCCTATCTTGAGTGCAATCATTGAAACCCTTGCACTTCCAAGCCTTGTCCACCTGGCATCCGCAAAACTCAGAACCATAAAACCATATCTTAACGAATCAGCGGGACCGGCAATGTTTGTACAGGAGGTTGTGGTGGATTCATCAAGACGAATCCATCCGTTGGTTGGGTCCTTATGAAATGTAATACCCACAGCAACATTTCTGAGAAGGGCTGTGGATCTTGCCATTTCCAGTATATTGTAGGTTTCTCTTACAGCATCGGTTAAGAGTGTATTTTTTCTTGCCTTAATTACCGATGCTGCCGCCAGAGATGACCCTATTGCAATAATAAGGACAACTACCATCATTTCAAAAAGGGAGTAACCTTTTTTATTATTCATTTTCATTTCTTACTTTTTTAATACCCGTCAATAATGATTTATGCAAATAATATGCCTCGCCCGAAGGATAGATTTTCGCAATTTTTATTAGAAAAAAAGGGATTTTTCTACATCAATTATAAACTTAACTAAAATATTTAAATAAAACCTTGCATATTATGAAATATTTTCATACCCGAAATCTTTCAACTCCACTAATTCCATTCAGCAATATAATTTTTATATGTTAAAAAACCCCTTGCACCACAGCCGTTTGCTTTTTTTTCAAGAAAGGATTCAGGGGTTTTCTCGGAATAAAGGTCTATTAACATACTTTTTCTATCCCCTGAATAACAATCCTTTAAAATTTCAACTAAAAAATGCGTTCCATTTTTAATTTCTTTTTTCCTTCGGTAATACCCTGCCTCATGTGAAGGAAAATACTGAAAATGAGGGGCGTCGAAATAATCCTCCCATCCAATGCCCCAGTTCCACTTACCAAATTTCACTCCCGACTTTTGATAGCAAGACTGAACTTTTTTTATAATCTCTTCAAAACCAGGAGCTTTTGTTACAACTTTTGCTATTTCACTGACAGGAATACCCCATTTTTTCGTTCTCAGTTTTGCCTGACACTTTATCTCTTCTCCTTCTTTCCATAAAATAATTCCACCTGCAGCAACATTTATCAGATTTGTTTTTGAGCAATCCATCGATTTAAAATATGAACATCCATCAAACGCAAGACCATAATTGTGAGAACTAAAACCAGCAGCTACGCTTCTTAATTCTTTTTGCCAACCAATACCTCTGAAAGACTCACCTATTCCCCCGGGGCATTTTTCTTGATTACCACCTAAATTAAGTGCAGATGCAAGACAATCAGCCACAGAACGCATGGAAGGATGAAGCCAGATTGAACCCCTGCATTCCTCTTCAGGTTTTCCACAGCATTTGACTTTTCCATTTACCTCTGCACAAATTTCGGGGTCATATTTACTCCCCGAAAAAAATACATCACCAGCATGAGTGATATCAACTTTTTTTGCCTCCATCTCATTTCCATTTTCAATTGAAATTACATTCCTGATAAAGAAAATATTCGCCACGGTCAATCCAGAAAGTAATATCAAAAATTGGAAAAATGCCTTTTCAATGTGAGCCATTTGCTCTATATTTAAACGCATCTTTCAAAGCTCTGAATATTTTGTTGCATAAAATCGTTATAAACTTTTATGAAAATGATTTGGAATCCCCTGCATGAATGAAAATTTTTGCCTTTCATGCATCAGTTTCACCGGAAAAATTATAAATAAAATATCAAAATACAAAATGAAAGATTAAAATTAAAAATGGATCCCTTATGCAGGAATAGATTCCTGCTTTCGCAGGAATGACAGCTCTGCTGCACGGCAGTTGCTGAGAGTAGTCGAAGCCACCGAATAACCATTTCATTTTTATGGTAAATATTATTAAATTTTTGTATATGTAATATCCAAATATGGCGAAAAAAAAGAAGAAGGTAATTTTAGTCCAGCCCACGGGGTATAACTGGATACCAGAACAGAGGGATATAACAAGAAAAGTAAATGTTATGGTCCCCGTAGGGCTTTGTAGCATTGCATCATTTCTTGAAGCAAAAAACATAGAAACCATAATCCTTGATGGTTATGCAAAACCCATGGAACTGAAGGAATGGGTAAAAATAATATTAGATGAAAAACCGGATTTTCTTGGTATCAGCACTACAACTTCAAGTTTCCTTGAAGGTGTACAACTTGCATCCGCTGTGAAAAAAGTAGCACCAGAAATAAGAAATGTTTTCGGAGGGGTTCATGTTTCAGCAATAAAAGAAAAATGCATTGCTGATTTTCCAGTCATTGATTTTGCAGTCGTAGGTGAAGGGGAAGAAACTCTTTTTGAGATAATTGAAAGGGATGGAAAAGATATCGAAGATGTAGAGGGTATAGTTTATCGTGGTAAGGATTCTAACGATATTAAATTTACAGGAATTCGAAAAAAAACACTGAATCTTGATTCACTCCCATTTCCCGCTTATGACAAACTCGATGGATTCCCGGAAAGCTACAGACTTCCAATTTTCAGTTACTCAGCAGAACCAGCAACAAATGTAATTTCAAGTAGAGGATGTCCTTATGCATGCAGTTATTGCGACAGGTCTGTATTTGGAAGAAGTTTTAGATGGAACAGCGGCGAATATGTTCATTCCCTGATGTCATGGTTAAAAAAAAGATGGGGCATAAAGCACATTACTTTCTACGATGATATATTCACTGCTAATAGAAAAAGGGTGGAATCACTATGCAAAATCCTGATAGACCATCCTCTCGATATGACATTTTATTGTGCAGTTAGAGCAAACCATCTCGATGAGGAACTTTTACGAATGCTTAAACAGGCAGGATGCTGGCAGATAAGCTTCGGAGTTGAATCAGGAGACCCAAACATAGTTCAGATGCACAGGAAAGAAAGTGACCTCGATGAAATCAAAGAAAAAGTATTTATGATAAAAAAACTGGGAATGAGAGTAAAAGGGCTTTTTATAATCGGTTTTCCAGGAGATACTGAGGAAACAATAAGGCGCACAATAGATTATGCCTGCAGCGTGCCTTTCGATGAAATAAATGTATCTAAGTTCACCCCATTTTTAGGAGCACCAGTATATCGTAATATTCACCAATTCGGAAAGTTTGAGGAAAACTGGGAAAAATTAAATTTACTCAACTTTGTATTTATTCCGGAAGGATTAACCAGAGAAAAACTTGAGGAACTTTATCGAGAGTTTATTCTGAGGTTTTATAATAGACCTTCAGTGATGTTTAATTACATGAAGCTGATGCTCTCTTCTCCATGTCACATTAAGAGAATAGTGCAAGGTTTACCAGAATTTTCAAAATATTTATTTTCGTTGAAAGGACTAAATAGGCAGGAGGAAAAATCATGATTTCAGCACAAACTTATGAGCGTGCTTCCAGTACCGGGGTTAAAGGAATATCGAGACAGGAAGCACTTGAAATGATACAGGCAAAAGGAAAAGAAATAGAAGAAATTATTCAGATTGCAAAAAAGGTCCGTCATGAAGTTTTTGGAAACCGGGTCAAATTGTGCTCAATAGTCAACGCTAAAAGTGGTCATTGTCCTGAATATTGCGCATTTTGTAGCCAATCCAGACACTTTAAAACAGCTTCCCCTGTCTATCCTTTGAAAACCCCTCAAGAAATACTTGATTGTGCTTTGCGTGCAGAAAGTATCGGAGCTTGCGAATTTTCTATAGTTACAAGCGGTAAAAGTGTAAATTCAAAAAATCAAATATTAAAAATCAAGAAGGCAATTGAACTGATAAAGAAAAACACCAATCTTTCTCCATGTGCCTCTTTAGGGGAACTTAATCTCGAAAACATCAAAATTCTTATGGATGCAGGACTTGAATGCTATCACCATAACATTGAAACAGCTCCTTCTTTTCACCCTAAAATAGTGCTAACCCACACCTTCCTCGAGGAAGTAAAAATCATTGAACAAGCAAAAGATGTGGGACTTAAAACATGTTGTGGCGGAATATTAGGAATGGGGGAAACCTTTGAACAAATAGTTGAATTTCTTTTTGCAATTAAGGATATAGACCCAGACTATATCCCTTTAAATTTTCTCAACCCGATTCCGGGAACACCACTAGAAAATCTCAATGTGCTCACACCTATAGAATGCCTGAAAATAATTGCCGTTACAAGACTCGTTCTACCACAAAAGCATATAGTTATATGCGGAGGGAGGGAAAAAAATCTAAAGGATTTGCAATGCAGAATGTTTGATGCCGGAGCATCTGCAACAATGATAGGAGATTACCTTACAACTAAAGGTCAATCTCCCGAAGAAGACCATAAAATGATAAAAAATGCAGGTTATATTGTGGTAAATGAATGAAAAGATGATTCCTTTTAATTACAAAAAAATTTTAGAAAATATTCAGCAGAAAGGATTAAATCGTCATGAACTTATTCGCAATGTACCATCTAACCCTTCGCATATCATAATCGATGGAAAAGAATTGATAAACCTATCTTCAAATGATTACCTCGGGCTATCCAACCATCCCTCTATAATAAATGCTTTGTGCGATTCTGCGAAAAACTGGGGAGCAGGCGCAGGTGCATCGAGAATGGTTTGTGGAACCACATCCCTTCATAGAAATCTGGAAAAAAAATTGAGTGAGTTTACAGAAACCGAATCGTGCCTCCTCTTCAATTCTGGTTATATGGCAAATATAGGGATAATCTCGACACTATCCAGAGAAAACGACATTATATTCTCTGATAAATTAAATCACGCCAGTATAGTTGACGGGTGCAGGCTATCAAAGGCAAAAGTAAAAATTTTCAATCACCTCGACATAAACCATCTTGAATCTCTCCTTCAAGAAGAAAAAAATTCTCCAGGGGGAAAAATTATAATTACAGAAACAACTTTCAGCACAGATGGAGATGAGGCACCACTTGAAGAAATAAATGCCATTGCTGAAAGATACGGAGCAATTTTAATTATAGACGAGGCCCATTCATTTGGAATCAAAGGCAAGTCAGGTGCAGGACTGGCTTCAAATTTAAAACAGAAATCGGAAAATCTGGTTATAATGGGAACTCTTGGGAAATCAGCAGGTGTTCATGGTGCATTCGTTTGCTCTAAAGAATGGGTCAGGGATTTTCTTATTAATACATCCAGAACATTTATATATACTACCGCACCCCCACCAGCAGTAGCCGGAGCAGTTACAAAAGCAATTGAGATAATTGAAGGTAAAGAAGGTGAAAGATTGCGACAAAAATTAAGAGAAAATTGTAAAAAAATAAAAGAGATTTTAAACAGATGCGGGCTCATCTGTAAAACAGGTGGCCCAATTTTTTCAATTAGAATTGGTGACCCTTTCAAAGCTGTTAAGATAGAAAGGGATTTAAGGGAAGAAGGAATACTGATTAGAGCAATGCGATATCCAACCGTTCCTGAAGGGAGCGAAATGCTCAGAATAGTAGTAAATGCTGCACTCAGTGATGAGGATATAGAAAAAGTTCATAACGCTTTTAAATTAGTCAAAGTTTGAGTAAAAAATATATCAATAATCAAAGATGAAAAACAAAAATCCAGCTCATATTTTCGTTTCAGGCATAGAGAAAGAAAAAAAATTGTCAGGGAGAAAAAAAACAAAATTGCCTGAGAGAATGAAGCAATACTACGAACTTTTTAAAAAACTTTTCGATAATATTCCTATCGGGCTATGCATAGCAGACGAAAATGGAAAAATAATTGCTTTTAATAGTGCAGTTTTAAAACCGGGAGGATACAGGTGTAATGACATAAAGCTTATGACCTCACCAGATGAGTTTTTCTTTGAACCAATTCAAATGGAAGAAATAAAATCAATTGTCCGGCAAAAAGGAGAACTTCATCGTTACGAAGTTAAATTAAAGAAGAAAGATGGAGGTTATTACATTGCCCTTCTCACACTTATACCAGTGCAAAGTGACAAAAAAAAGCAATGGTATGTAGTCATTGAGGATGTAACAGAAAGAAAAAAGGCGGAAGAAGAATTGCTCAAAACAAAAAAATTAGAATCTTTAGGTATACTTGCAGGAGGAATTGCTCACGATTTCAACAATATGCTGACCGCAGTTTTAGGAAATATTCAGCTTGCAATGAGCCATATAAAAAATCAATCGGAACCTGTTTATGAAAAACTTGCTGAGGCTGAAAAAGCAGCAATTTTAGCCAAAAGTCTTACAATGAAACTACTGACATTTTCAAAGGGTGGAGAGCCAGTAAAAAAACTTGTCAGTGTTGAACAACTTATAGAAGACAGCATATTTTTAAGCACAAGTGGTTCAAATACGGTATGCGAAACAAATCTTTCTCCAGATTTACTACCTGTAATGGCAGATGCTCAGCAGATTACACAGGTTCTTCAGAATATTATAATTAACGCAAAGCAAGCAATGCCTGAAGGTGGGAAAATAATGGTAAAAGCTTCAAATGTGGATTTGACTTCAAGAGACAACCTTCCCCTCGAAAAAGGGAAATATGTGAAAATAGAAATAAGAGATGAAGGAGAGGGAATACCAGAAGAAAATCTGTCTAAAATATTTGACCCATATTTTTCAACGAGGAAAGATGGAAGTGGTCTTGGATTGGCTACTGCATATTCCATAATGAAAAAACATGGTGGACACATTACTGTGATGTCAAAGGTGGGTATTGGTTCTACTTTTACCATTTATATACCTGCTGCACCAGTATCTAAAACGCTGGCATCAAAAAACGACGAAAGGAAAACAAATGGTAATCATCAGAGAATAAAAATTCTTGTTATGGATGACCAAAAATATGTTAGAAATACAATAAAAACTATGCTCTCCCTCCACAATTATGAAGTGGTAACCGCAGAAAATGGATATCAGGTAATAGAGCTGTATAGAAAGGCATTAATGAACGAAAAACCCTTTGATGTGGTTCTGCTCGATTTAACTGTCCCTGGTGGATATGGGGGTAAAGAAACCTTGAGGGAACTTCTCAAAATTGACCCTGCAGTCAGAGCTGTCGCATTGAGCGGTTATTCAAATGACCCTGCAATGGCTGTATATAGAGTTTATGGTTTCAAGGCCTCTATCTCAAAACCTTTTGATATAGACGAATTGCTTAAAACAATTGAAACAGTTATGGATAATACCACGGTTCATGAAGAACAAAAAAATTAAAAATAAAATAAAACCGATGAAACCAGCAACTCGTACTTTAATAGCCCATGACAGGAAATATCTATGGCATCCCTTCACTCAAATGTCTGCATGGATTGAAAAAGGACCGGTTATTATAATAGAAAAAGCTAAAGGGTGTACTCTTATAGACACAGACGGAAATAGGTATCTTGATGGAGTATCATCGCTGTGGTGTAATGTACACGGTCATCGGGTAAAAAAAATTGATAATGCCATTCGAAAGCAACTTGCCAGAGTAGCACATACAACTTTGCTTGGGTTAGGAAGCCCTCCGAGCATAAAACTTGCAAAAATGTTAATTGAATCCGCCCCGAAAGGACTTACGAGGGTCTTTTATTCGGACGATGGTGCAACTGCAGTAGAAGCAGCACTCAAAATTGCTCTTCAATACCACATTCAAACGGGACATCCGGAAAAGAGAGTGTTTGCAGGGCTTTATAACGCATACCACGGCGACACAATTGGTGCTGTTAGTGTAGGAGGAATGGATTCTTTTCATGGTATATTTGCACCTCTTCGTTTTGAAACGATTAAAATTCCTTCTCCCTACTGTTATAGATGTCCTGAAAATATGGAGAGAGAAAAATGTTCAATGGAGTGTGTTAAAAAGGCTGAAGAAATTATAGAAAAAAATCAAAAAAAACTTGCTGCTCTGATAATGGAGCCTCTCGTTCAGGGAGCAGCAGGAATGATTGTTCATCCAGAAGGATACCTGAAAAAAATAAGAGAAATCTGTGAAAGAAATTCTGTTCTTTTCATAGCGGACGAAGTAGCTACAGGTTTTGGTAGAACTGGTGCTCTTTTTGCGTGTGATGTGGAAAATGTAACACCCGATATCATGTGCCTTGCCAAAGGAATAACCGGAGGTTACCTTCCACTGGCGGCAACTATAGCAACTGAAAAAATATTTGAAGCATTTCTTGGCAGTCCGGAATCACAAAGAGCGTTTCTTCACGGACACACCTATACGGGAAATGCCCTTGCCTGCTCTGCTGCAATAGAAAGTTTAAAACTACTTAGAAAAAAAGTAATGCCAGAACTTCCCCAAAAAATAAATTTAGTTTCATCTCTTCTTGAAGAGAAAATAAAACCACTTGAAAATGTAGGGGATATAAGACAGAAGGGATTAATGATAGGAATAGAACTGGTAGAAAATAAAAAAACAAAGTCACCCTTTCCACCACAGGCATTAATGGGACGAAAAGTAACACTGAGAGCAATTGAAAAAGGGGTCTTTTTAAGGCCTCTATCTGATATAATAGTACTTATGCCACCACTAACTATAAGCATGGAAGAAATTGAATTTTTAATCAATGCAACAAAGGAAGCAATAAAAGAAACTATTCATAACGAAAAAGAAAATGCCGGAAAATAAAATTAACGGGATTTTTATAGGAGGAACTGGAACCGGGGTTGGAAAAACCTTTTTTTCAATTCTATTAATTACTTATCTTGAAAATAAAGGATTAAAAGTTGCACCGATGAAACCCGTCGAGACAGGATGCAACCCCTTCGCACTTGATTCACTCTCTTTGATGACTGCATGCAGAAACCTTTATCCAATAGACCTTGTTTGTCCTTACAGATTAAAAATGCCATCTGCACCTCAGTCCGCTGCTATGGAAGAAAATAAGAAAATAGAGATAAAAAAAATCCTTGACGCTTTCGAATCACTCAAAGAAGAATCACAGTTAGTTATTGTAGAAGGGGCAGGTGCTATTGCAACCCCTTACACAAAAAAAATGACAGGTATTGAGCTTGCAAAAAAGATGGGGCTCCCTGTAATTTTAGTTACAAACGAAAAACTTGGAACTGTAGGTCAGACAATTTCAGCCATAAGAGCACTCCATTATAGCAGAGTGAAATGTCTCGGAGTGGTTCTCTCAAGCACGGAACAACAATTGGATTTACCTCATCTTAAAACAAACGAACCTTTGATAAAAACTCACATCGGGAAAATACCTTTTTTGGGTACTATTCCACACATTCCTTTACCCGGAGGAAATCTGGAGAAAACAGCATGCTCGCTTATTCCATCATGGGCAAAAAAAAACATTGATATATTTCAAAAAAGTGTGGGTTCATCACTTGACTTTGTTTTGAAAATTGAATGAAATTTTTTAATTAGTTAAAAAAATAAATAGAAAAATGGCACAAAAAAGAAAAATTGGACCACATGAGCTTCAAATTCTTAATATTCTATTAAAAGAAAATGCAATAACAAAAAATGTATATGAAGGTTGCATATATAAATTTGAAGCATACGGAGGATTTATTGATGAGATTGCTATGGAATTAGGAGGGCTGGATGAAAAAAGATTTCTCGGTATTATAGCATCTTATTATCAGACGAAATTCGTCACAATGGAAAAGATAAAGAATGCTAATTTTAGCAATGAAATTCTTCGTGTTATACCTCAAAAGATTGCGAAACAGCACTTCGTATTCCCCATAGGTTTCGATGAATCCACAAAAACCCTTACAGTAATTACATCCAGACCAAACGACATAGAGGCTATTAGCGACATAGAGAGAATTTCTGGAGCAAGAAAAGTTAAAACTTATGTTGCAAAAAGTTCGACTATAAATGCGGCTATAAAAAAGTGGTACGAAAAAGACACTAACGCATTTATCAAAGTAGAAGAAGAAGATTCAAGAGCGTATCAACAAACTGCAGTTATATATGAAAAGCACTTAATAGAAGACAAAGAAGAAGAAATACAGGGTTTTGAAAGCCAGCAGGAAAAGGATTCTAACATAGAAATGTTTTCTGAAAGTTATAAGCATCAGGAAAAGAAACCCGATTTTATTTCTATTACAATGCAGGATTTTCTCTCTTCCATGCAAATCATGACAGGTTTAATTGAAAAAGAAAGGGGTGATTTAAAGGGTCATTCTGTGCATGTTTCAAGGTGCATAAAACAGATTTGCGAAAGAATTAGATTATCAGAAAATGAAGCTTCAACCTACACCCTCGCTGGACTTTTGCACGACCTCGGCAAAACAGGTATTTATCACCTAACCTCACTGAATACCTCACTTTATGACGGGCATAGAGAATCAGCAGCGAAAAAATTTATGCTTCCAGTTAAAATATTTGAGGGTGTTAAAATTCCTTCTGAAACAAAATCTGCAATCGAATATATGTATGAAAGGTATGATGGAGGGGGAATTCCCGGAGAAAAACAGGGAAAGGATATTCCAATTGGAGCCAGAATTTTATCTGTAGTAGATACTTTTAGTGACCTTATTCTAAATCCAAGAAACCCATATAGAAAAACCCTTTCTGAAGATGAAGCGATTAGTTGTCTCGAACAGCATAGAGGAACTATTTTTGACCCCATGATAGTAGATGCAATTAAAGCAAATGTAGCAGGGGCAAAGTTAAAATCGTCCATTTTGTATGCACAACGAATTATCCTAATAGTTGAACCAGATAATGAAATAGGAACTATTTTAGACCTGAATCTTGCAAACCGTGGTTTTAATGTCGAAATATGCACTAATTCAAAAGCTGCTCTTGAAAAGATTCAATCAAAAAAATATGGACTGATACTTACAGAAGTAAACCTCGAACCATTTGATGGTTTCGAATTAATAAAAAAGATAAAAAAAGAAATCGGACAGGAGGATTTGCCGGTAATTTTTTATACATCTCGGTCAGGAACAGTTGATGTTGAAAGAGGCTTTTCTCTTGGCGCGGTTGATTATGTCGTAAAACCAACTTCTATTGAATTGGTTGTTGCAAAAATCAGTAAAATTTTCATGGAGTCTGCTGAAAAAGCACCCCCATCTTTAGGTGGTGTGAGTGGGTCATTGAGCGAAATGGACTTACCTGACCTCATTCAGGTTCTCAGTCAGGGGAGAAAAACCTGTAAACTAAAAATTACTTCTCAAAATCAATCAGGAGAAATTCACTTTTTAAATGGACAGATTGTAAATGCCCTGTTCGACCGTAGTGAGGGGGAAGATGCATTTTACAAATTGCTTAAAGTAAATGAAGGTTTTTTTACGGTTGACCCTAAATTTACACCAGTAAAAACAACTATAAATATGGGAACGGAGGCACTTTTACTTGAAGGAATGAGACTCCTTGATGAATCTCAGAAAAATTGAAAGAATTTATGTCGTTAAAAATGCTTATTGACATTGGATAGGTTTTAAAATATAAGTTTTTTTAATTATTCAGGGAGGCTAACATGAACAAACAAGACCTTTCAGAAAAAGTCCATGCGGCATATGAAAAACTTGGTAAAACAGAAGCAGCTAAGCTTGTTGATGATATTATTGAATTTATTACTGAAGCACTCGTTAAAGGAGAAGAAGTAAAATTGGCTGGATTCGGTACATTTTATTGCAAGACATCTGCAGAAAGAAAAGGAATCAATCCAAAAACCAAAGAACCGATGACCATTCCACCTAAAAAATCAGTAAAATTTAAAGTGAGTAAGCCACTGAAAGACAGGCTCCTTGGGAAATAACTTTTATCCTGTTTTTCAACATACAGGATATCTTTGTTAAACATTTTTTGGTATGGTTCAAAAAATTTGGCTTGATAAATCAAGCCCCTACAAAAAATGGGAGATTTTTGCACCCATTTTTTTATTTAATTTTAATTTTTTATTTTAAATATAATCTCATGTAATTTTTAAATACTTTATTATATTTATCGTAAAAATCGAAAAAACAGATGGATAAAATTAAATTAACTCACTTAACAAGGAAATCTGGTTGAGCATCAAAAGCAGGTCCGGGCGACCTGAAAAAGATGCTTGAAGATATTCCTCTCCAGAAACATCCTGACATCATTGTTGGATTTGAAACCAGCGATGATGCAGGGGTGGTTCGTCTTGAGAACGGAAAACTATTAATTCAGACACTCGACTTTTTTACACCAATTGTAGATGACCCCTACATATTTGGAGCAATCTCCGCAACCAATGCATTGAGCGATATTTACGCTATGGGGGGAAAACCATTATGGGTTATGAATATATGCTGTTTTTCTTTAGGCAAACTCGAAATTCAGGTATTTAAGTCTATAATAAAAGGTGGATATGACAAGGTAAGGGAAGCAGGTGCATTTTTGCTGGGAGGACATACTGTCGAAGATGTTGAAATAAAATATGGTTTGAGTGTCATAGGCGAAGTAGAAGAAAAAAATCTAATGACAAATCAAAATGCAAAAATCGGAGATACCCTGATTCTTACAAAACCAATTGGAACTGGCATTCTCTCGACTGCTTTAAAAGCAGAGCAGATTATGGAGGATGATTTGGATGAAGCAACAAAGTGGATGCTAACCCTAAACGATAAAACCAGCGAAGCAGCGGTTAACTCCGGTATAAAAGCCTGCACTGATATAACTGGATTTGGACTTGCTGGACATGCACTTGAAATGGCAAAAGCATCTGGAGTGCAGATGGAATTCGAACTAAAATCTATCCCTGTAATTGGAAAGACAATTGAATATATTCGTTCCGGTTTTTGCCCGGGAGGGCTTTATTGTAACCGAAGATTCACCCAGCATTATATAGAAGTTTCTAAAAATACGAATGAAGAACTTATTACACTTATTTTTGACCCTCAGACTTCCGGTGGTCTTCTCCTCTCCTGCCCGCAGGAAAATCTTTCAACTCTTGAAGAAAATTTTAAAAATCAATCCCTTCCCTACTGGAAAATTGGAAGAGTAATTGATGGAACACCGGGAACTATAAAAATAATAGATTAACTTTATTCTTCAATATAAACTGAATTTAGGGCTCCTAATTGCCTCAGACATTCATAAACAACTATAGCTACAGCATTTGAAAGATTCAGTGACCTTATAGAAGGAAGTGTTGGAATTCCATATATATTTTCAGTAAAAGAATTCAAAATATAATCAGGAAGTCCGGCAGTTTCTTTACCAAAAACAAGTGAACAACCTTCTTCGTATGGAGCAACTGTGTAAGGCTTAGGTGCTCTCGATGAAAAAAGCAAAACTTTTCTCCCTTTTGCAAATAACAGATATTCATCAAAATCTTTATGTGTAATAACTTTCACTTTGTCCCAGTAGTCAAGCCCTGCCCTTTTTACTGAATGGTCATCGATTTTAAAGCCAAGCTTACCAACAAGGTGAAGCGGTACCCCTACTGCAGCACATGTTCTTGCAATGCTTCCGGTATTCTGTGGAATTTCAGGTTCAAAAAGGACTACATCAAAAGGATTACTAAGGGGCATGAATCGAATCTTTGGTCCTTTTTCTAATCCTACAACTTTTTCCGCCATCTTGGACCACCTAAAGTATCTTCAATTATCACCCCCTTTTCGAGGAGCTGTAAACGAATGGCATCTGCTTTTTCCCAGTCCTTTATCCTCCTCGCTTCTTCTCTTTCCTCTATAAGTTTCTTTACCTCATCAAAATCTACATCCTCACCACACTTGCTTTCTTCCTGAATCAAAACACCCAGTACCTTATCAAATAGTGTAAACAAATCTAAAATCCTTTTTGCATCATCCTTTCCCATCCCATCCCTGTCTATAAGAGCATTTATTCTTCTTATAAATGTAAAAAGGGATGCAAATGTAGCAGATGTATTCAAATCATCATCGAGTGAATTATTAAAATCCCTCAGAAGTTCTTCAACATATCTTCTGAATATTTCATTATTATTCGATGGATGACCAGTTTCTATAAACTGTTTTACTCTCGTTAAAAAAGTATCTATTCTTTGAAGAGATGCCTTCGCCGAATCCAGTATTGAGAAAGAAAAATTAAAAGGCTGACGATAATGAACAGCAAGTAGAGCGTATCTCAGCATTCTGGGGCTGTAACCCCTGTCAATAATTTCCTGCAAACCTACAGTATTTCCTGCCTGTCTGGACATTTTCTTGCCATCTATTAAAACCGTCTCACTGTGCAACCAGTATTTTGCCGGAGTTTTACCATTTATTGCTTCACATATTGCTATTTCATTCTCATGATGAGGGAAAATAAGATCCACACTCGAAGTATGGATATCGAAAACAGTGCCAAGATATTTTGTAGCCATTGCTGCACATTCTATATGCCAGCCAGGACGAACATTTCCCCATGGAGTTTTGTAAAAAATTCCTTTTTTTATTTCAGCAAGTGTAGAGCGCTTGAAAAGAGTAAAATCAGCAGGGTTATCCTTCTCATAACTATCATTGTCTGTTGTATCACCTGATTTTATTTTACCTATATCAAAACCAGAAAGTTTTCCGTAATCTTTCTTTCTTGATATATCAAAATAAACATTCTTGAGTTTTTCATAAGCATATTTGCTTTCGAGAAGTTTTTGCACCAAAGTAACCATTTCATCAACATTTTCTGATGCCCTTGGATATTTATCAGCTTTTTTCACATTTATTTTTTCAAGATCCTCAAAAAACAGGTTTTCCATTCGCCTGGTAAGGTCACTCAGTTCAATTCCCTGTCTTTCCGATTCCCCTATAGTCCTATCATCTATATCTGTGATATTAACTACATGAATGGTTTTCATCCCTTTGAACTCCAGCCATCTCTTCAGTAAATCAGCTGTTACCATTCGTCGTAAATCCCCGATATGCAAAGGTGAATCAACCGTTGGTCCACACGAATAAATTTTTACCTCTCCCTGGACAATAGGTTCAAATGGTTCATATCTATGAGTGAGAGTATTAAAAAATCTAAGCCCGGTTTTCTTAATTTCATCCTTTACCCCTTCTTCAGGAACCACAAAAAGAGGAGTTGAAAGATATCGCTCTCCACCATCAGGAAATAAAACAACCACAAGACCTTCTTCAAGAGATTTTACAAGTTCCATCGCTGCAAACATTGCTGCTCCCGAACTCATCCCCACCAGTAGACCTTCCTTTCTGGCTATTTCCCGAGCTGTCTCAAAAGCTGCCTCATCACTTACATTAACTTTCGAATCGAGGAGATTTCTTTCGTATATTCCAGGTCTATATGCCTCTTTCATATTCTTGAGTCCCTGGATCCTGTGTCCAAGGTATGGCTCTACACCTATTATTTTTACTGCCGGATTGAGCTCATGAAGCCTCTTTGAAACTCCCATAAGTGTTCCTGTGGTCCCCATAGCTGCAACAAAGTGTGTTATTTTACCATCAGTATCGTTCCAGATTTCCATGGCAGTTCCATTGTAATGAGCAAGTACATTAGCGGGATTATTATACTGGTCAACAAGGCAATATTTTTCCTTTTCTCTGGTTCCAAGTTCATAAGCAACCTCTATTGCTCCATCAGTCCCGGCTTCTGCTGGTGTAAGAATAAAACCTGCACCAAGAGCTGAAAGAATTTTCCTTCTCTCAATACTAACCCCCTCACTCATCACAAGTTCAACTCTGTAACCTTTGACAGCCCCTACCATAGCAATTCCAATACCTGTATTACCACTTGTTGCCTCGAGAATTATTTTCCCCGGCTTTAATTCACCAGACTTTTCAGCTGCTTCTATCATCGCAAGGGCAATTCTGTCCTTCACCGAACCACCCGGATTTCGAGATTCAAGTTTCGCAAGCAGGGTTACCTTTGGATTTGGATTCATCCTCTCGATTTTTATAAGAGGAGTATTACCTATCCTATCTAAAATTCCGCTCCATTTTTTAGGACTTCTTATCATTCTAACAGGATTCTATTACATCCTGTATCCTAACATAAATAGCCCCGTCAGATAATTATCCGTGGATTTGCTTCCACTGGGGCATAAAGAACCACTTGATGGTTGAGGGCAATGATATTGTTCAATTGGTCCAGTCCCTGAAAAATTAGCCATATATTGCATCCACTCAACTCCAATTTTCCAGTGGATCCCGTAAACAATGATACCTCCTAAATTCAAGCCAAGACTATAGCCAAAACGACCACTTACGCTTTGCCCGTAATAATCCTGAGCATCTCCAAGAGTATATGGGATTTTAAATCCTATTCTTGTTTCCATATCAAGCCAGCGCCTGACAATACCCGCTCTTAATCCAATGCCAATTTCAACCATCTGATATCCATAATCAGCGATCAAGTAGTTCATCTGAGGATCGAATGGCACCAAAAAATTGTGCATACCCCACCCTAAATCGAGAAATATCCACAAAGGGAGTTTCCCCGGTTTCGGAGCTACATCGAGAGAAACCCCTGCATTCAACCTCATATCCTTTGTCCCAAGTTCTACATCAGGCTGGTTCTTGGGATGAGATACGAGAAGAAATGAGTGCGCAAACCCAAATTGAAGACCTATACAAAATCTTGGGTCGGCACGGAAAAATCTTCCAATATTCAATCGAAAATCAAGACCGAACAGAGGGTATGCCCCACCCTCGTATTTATAATTATTAATTCCCTGAGATGTATTAGCTGATGTAACTTCAAGATTCCTCGAGGAAATTAAAAAACCCAGATTAAAAGTCATTGCAGGAGGCAAACCACATCTTATTCCACCCAGGGAGCATTTCCTCCCATCCTGTCCACAATTTTTCCCTCTCAGTTCACATTCTCGTCCTGCAATTCCTTCCATAACTACCCCGCTTTTTTTCTTTTCCTCTGCCGATGTTTCGCTAACAACAGATTGATTAGGTAAAACCGGCTTGGTTTCGGTATAACTGAAGCATCCTTTTATACCTTTTTCTAATTCCTGACCTACCTGAGTAGCTATTAAGGAAACAGTATCTGAAGGTATTGAGGTACCACTCCAATCGTATTCAAGTTCATGAACTATTCCATTTTCGCATGTGGCAAAAACCTGAAGTTTTAAAATTCTATTCTTACCTTTTATATCAACTTCACCTGCAACAAACCCATCGAGGTTCATCGCAGAAGCTACCCGTAATTTTCCCATCACATCAGAAGGAACTTCATTATAACCCAGACCTTTAGCTGTTTCCATTATCTTAGTTCGAGGAGTCACTATGAAACCGGCTGAGATGAGCCCCTTAACAATTTTATCCCGTACAACTCCTCCACCCTTTCCATCAATTTTGAAAACTACTATTTTTCTATCTTCTGCAAAAGATTTATTTACTAACAAAAAAATAAATATACCTGTTACAAAAAATAGACACTTTTTCATCATTGCCATCACCTATTCTACTATAATGTTTTATTTATTGTTTATTTTTTTCTGTAACTCATTATCTACAAGTGAAATTTTATACTTTTCAGCAAAATTTTTCTGTGCCTGCTGAAATTTATCATCAAGAATTTTTTCTCGCTCACCTATCGCATTACTAATAGCATCCATTTTATCGAGTTCCTGCTGGGTAAACTCTCCTCTTTCCACCCCCTTTTTAAAAATGTCAAGGAGTTCCCTGTAATCTTTCTTTGCTACATCCCTGTAAAACTGAAAAAGCGATACTGCTGTATCCTTAAAATTTGAATCTCCCTCAAATGGTTCAATCTGAGAAACTTCTTTAAGTTTTTCATCAATTGTAGAAACTAAAATTCCGTATTTTTGTTCCATCAAAGAAACATCTCTGGAATTAAAGGTTTCTGAAAAGTCAAGCATCTTTTTTACAACTTCAGACTGAAGTGAAACAATTCTGTCATTATACATTACCGCTTTTTTCCTGCTTATGCCACACGATAAAATTTGAAGTAAAGAAAAGATAAAAATGAAACCAAAAACGATAAAAGTCCTTTTATTCATTTGTATTTCCTTTTAAAATTTTAGTGATTTTTATGCCATTTACAGAAAATTCTTACAAATGTCAAATATTAAATTAAATATTACGAAAACCTTAAACAGGATTAATTTATATTTCTTGCCACCCTTCGGTTCCTTCTTTAGTAATGGATTCCTGCTTCCGCAGGAATGACAGCTCTGCTGTACGGCGGTGGATAAGCGGAGTCAAAGCCACCGAATAACCATATTATTTTCATAGTAACTCTCATGGGCAAGTTTTGCCCACCCCCACGAATGAAAATTATAGTTTATAGATTCCTGCTGAGTTTACCCCTGCGAAGGCAGGAGCAGGAATGACTGTTTATCCCCACGGAACCAAAGACTTTAATAGCCTTCCTGTGTCATTCCCGTCCCTGTTTTCACAAGGATAAACTCCGGCGGGAATCCATGGCGGTTTATGTGTCATTTTCATAGTAACTTTATTGTATGTAAATTGAATTTGTAAACCTGGATTATCTTGAATAGGAATATTGAAAAATATTTTTAAAAGATTAAAATTAATATTAAATTCATTCGTTAAAATACAATAACAAAAGCGAGGGATTTTAAGTGCCTAAATTGTGTCCAAAATGCGGAACAATCTACAAGGATGAGGATAGATTCTGCCACATTGATGGTTCGAAACTCCAGGACCATCCTGTCTCCCCTCCACCAACAGGAAGCCACCCAGCTGTAAAAATCTCAAGTGATAGCGATAAATACATGGGTCAGATTCTTCTTGGACAATTTGAAATATTCGACAAATGTGGTGCTGGAAGCATGGGCACGGTATACAAAGCAAGACAATTAGAAATAGATAGAATAGTGGCTATTAAAATCCTTCATCCCCAACTTGCTAACCAGCCTGAAGCAATTCTTCGTTTTCATAGAGAAGCCAAAGTCATAAGCAATCTCAATCACCCCAATATAGTGCACATTTATTTATTCGGGCATCTCCCTGATGGGAACCTCTATATCGTTCAGGAATATGTGGAAGGCAGAAGCCTTGCATCAGAATTAAAAAAGCCAATCGAAGTCAAAAGAACAATTCATATTGCTCGCCAGATTCTCTCCGCTATCGCTGAAGCTCATGCTTCCGGTGTCATTCATAGAGACCTAAAACCAGAAAATATTATGCTTACCTGGGTAGGCGATGACAGGGATTTTGTAAAAATTCTGGATTTTGGGGTTGCCAAGAAAATAGTGACTCAGACATTTGCTACAAAAGAAGGTTTGATTTTTGGTTCGCCCAGATACATTTCCCCAGAAGCAGCAATGGGAGAAAAAGTAGACCTTCGTAGCGATCTTTATTCCCTTGGAGTAATTCTTTACCAGATGTTATCAGGGGAACTGCCATTTCAAGGAGAAACCCCTATTGAACTTTTGATGGCTCACATAAATACCCCCCCCACCCCACTTCGCTCCAAACCTGCCGCCAGAGATATTCCACCACAACTGGAAAATATAGTTATGAAATTACTTGCCAAGAATCCTCGAGATAGATTTCCAACAGCTCTCACTACAAAGGAAGCACTTGAAGAAGTGGAAAGAATACTTTCTGGAAAAATTATCAAGCAACAATCCCCATTTGAAGAAGAAAATCAGGTACCAGCAAGAATACCCACAAAACATTCTACAGATACTTTTACTGAACCGGCTAAGGAAAGTAATAAACAATATCAGGATTATACCACTCAGGAAGATGTAATGGGCACTCAGGAACTTTTCGCTCGTGAAATGCGAAAAGAAAAAATAAAAAAAATTCTTGCTGTTCTGGGTGTTATTCTGCTTATTCCTGTTGCTACAACTCTCGCATATACAGGTTATAAATTTCTGAAAAAAACTTTTTTCCCTTATGACAGGGGAGTAATTGAAGAAGTTAAAAAAGCATCCAAATCAAGTAATAACTCCAATCAAAAAATAGAAGCACCATCAAAAGAAGCAGAGAAGAAAACGGAAGAAATAACACCACCCTCCCCTCCTTCGGTAGATATTACAATAGAAAATGAAGAAATTCCTCAGGTAGGAAAAGAAATAAAACTTCAGGCTCTCGTTTCTAATGAAACAGGTAAAATTTCAAATCCTCACTTTTTAATAAAAATCTCAGCAGGAGTCGAAGTTAAAGTTAGTGCTATTGAAATTCCTGAAAAACATACTGATAAAAGAATATTCGAAGCAAGTTACACTTTTTCTAATTCCGGTGCTCAAACCGTAACCTTTGCTTCGACTGAAAAAATTTATTCTCCTTCCGTGATAATCCATGTCGGCAGCAAAGGAAGAGGAGACAACAAAACCAGAAGAAATGCTGGAAAACTCATAGATGAACCGAAGACTCAAGGAGTGGAGGAAACAACAGAAAAATCAAAACAACCAAAAATTAAAACAAATTTTGGGCCTGATATTGATTTTAACGGAAATGTAAAGGAGGGTGAAAAAAATGAAGGAAAAATCAAAATTATTGAAAAATCGGATGAAGAGAAAAAATCATCTTCCGATACCTCGTGGTTTTAATAATAAACAGACAGAAGGAATCCATGAATTTAGATTATCCCTTGGACAGAATTGACAAATAGTGCAATTGAACTTTAATAAAATGCCTCGTTACCATATTTTAAAGATAATCGTTCTGCTTTCTGAATAACAATATCTCGTCTTTTCATAATCTCTGTTAAGTGCGATTCATCTTCATCCATCTTTTCTCCGATATCGGAGAAAAGGATATTTTTTAACTCCTCTTTTGTAAGGTTTTTCAATTTTTCCGTTAAATCCTGTGGCATCATCTCCATCAAATCAAAAAAAGCTTTTGACCTTCCTTGAGAACCCTTCTCCTTACCAAAGGATAATCCATGGTCAAAGAGTATGAGTTTTTCTTCACCATTCGGTAAAATAAAAGTTCCTAAATTACCCGGTCTATCATTGTTGTTAATGATATAATCAAATACTATCATTCTGCCTATTTCAAGATAAACAGGGGTAACAGTAATTAATTCTTTGCGATTTAACGGATGAAGGGATTTTGCAATTTTAAGTATATATTCCTCATCCCCTTTTCTTCCGCCTATTACACCGGGCTTTAAAGTTTCAACCCAGTATCTTAATGTCCCTTCTACCCATAATCCACCTCTTTTTTTCCATTCTATTAACTGCAAAATTTCATCAGAAACAGGAGGTATTATTCTCTTGAAATCTACCTTTTTGAGGCGGCGTAACACTGTTGGCGGCAAGATAAAACCCAACTTTCTACCGAGTCTATAAGCCATCAACTCATATCTCCAATCGTTAAAGTACCGCTGTGGAATTTTAAGTTGGGCTCTTACATATTTCCCTCCCTGAAATATTTTACAAAGGAAGATTACTTTTTTCTTCCCATTTCCATCAGTAGCTCCCATCTCTTTAATAGAAATCTTCGTTTTTCTCCACAAGATGGAACCATTTAAAAGCAAATTTTCCACTCTGTCAGAATCAACTAAATTCTCCCAGTCTTCGAGTGAAACCTTTTCTGAATCTCCATAGCGAATTTTGATATATTCTGGAATGAGAGGATGGTCTGAATTTGGAAAATTCGGTGAAGGTAAAGAGTCTTTTGACAATAAATTCTTTGTTTTCCCATTGCCATGGTTATTAATAATTTCATTATCCCCATCACTTCTATCAGAAGAGTAAGAATCTGCTTTTTCTTTCAGTAAGGGATTTAGTTTTTGACATCCGTAAAAAACAAAGCAGAGAGTGACTCCCAAAAATACCGAATTCATGAACCAAATACCACCCCATAAAATCAATATACACTTCCTCACCTTTTTCTGCACCTTTTGAAAAGCATGGTAATTGAAGATAAAGTAATGACCAGAACAACAATCGAAAAAAATCCTATACCTGCAAAATGGTAAAACCTTGGAGGAAATCCTATTACACCTTTTTTCTCAAAATCAGCTTCGGTAAAAAATTTTTTCTGTGAAATATTAATTTTCTTTCCATCTTTTGTAATAGAATTGGTATTAGATTCCAACATACTTTCTCTTTCAGTTCCTTCTTCTATAATAACTGCAAGTGAATTCATAACACTTCTTTCTTTTCCTTCGCAGGGGTTATTAACAACTCCACCCTTTTCTTTTACATACAGGGTAGAAGACCCACCTCCGTCAAGATTTAGTGCATCCCAGACACCTATATCTATTAAAAATTCGGCAAATGTACCCAAACTTATACTTGCTGAATCAGGCTGCCTTCCATCAGCAACGGCGAGGAAAAGAGTTTCACCTGTTCTGTCCAAACCGACTGCAGACCTCGGATGTTTCATGCAAATATATCCACATCCTTTAACTTTACCTACTCTACCCCCTTTTACAATCATTGGTGCTCCCGATATTATGTTAGCTGCCCTTACGGAAACTCCACGAACTACCTCTTCAGGAGGAGAAATCCATGCACTTCCATCATCTCCAACAGCCAGAAAACCATACTCTTCATCATCTTTCGAATCCCTCCACTTTCTCCCCTCTGAAACAACAAGACCAAGAGGATGATGAGTCACCAGTGTCCAGAATCCACCATTAATAGCAAAGTTAGCTTTTATTGCAGATGCAAATTGACTCGTCTTAGACCCTATATAACGAGGTGGAGAAACTACCACTTTAAGTCCTTTCATTTTTAAATTTACTGAAGCGACATGAAATTTTACATGACCATCTTTGGTATCTGAAGCATAAAAAAGATACTTACCTCCAGATTTCATTTCCTCCCATCTGTACTTTCCACCAATGTTTGCCCATGATTCAAAACAAAAAAGGAAAACGATATATAAAATTAAAAAACGGTGGGTAGATTTAAGAAATAAAATAATTGAATGCTTCAATTCATTTTCTAATGATTCAGGGCTCATCAAAAAATTTCAAACAGAACAATAAAAACAATTTTAAAATAATTCAGCAGACATCAAGTTTGGATACGAAATTCGGGAGGAACAAGAAAATACACAACTCTTGTATCAAGAATTGTAATGCCATCTCCAATGACCTGTATCGTTGCTCGGAAAAGCTGTGGTTCTTCGGTCGCAGGAACTGTCGTATTCATTCTTGGATAAATATCGAAACAAACTTTTGTACCAGGCAAAACTCTCGTGAAAGTATCATACCAGGTATCTCCATCAGTATCTGCCGCCGGCAATCCTCCAGCACATCCTATAATCGGGTCACCCATTGTATTAGGAACAATATGGTCAATAAATATAGTGGCATCTACAGTATCTGCTGGGTCATCTACTGCATGTGTTGATACGGAAATGGGAACCTGAGTAGCAAGAGCAACAACTGCATTTACCACCTGGTCACCAAGTCCAGTGCCATCTGGGAGAATATTGAAAACTATTGGTGTGCCATAACGGTCAACTGCTCCAGAATCCCTTGCCAGTGTTTCGAGGTCTGCTCTTGAAAGCGAATCTCCTGAATTAACACCTACAACCTTTATGCTTCTTGAATTAAGTTCTGAACGCATGGATGAATAAGTGGGTGGCACTGGAGAAATGCCTGAATATGAGTCGTTCCCGGCGGAATCATTATGAAAAGGAGCATCAGTTATTAAAACCACTATAGGAACAGAACCTGTTCTGAAACATGGGTATCCAAACTCCGATGGTAGACATGCAGTCTGTGCTGGCAAATATGAACCGAGAGCATTTCCTGTGGCTATAGCCCACAAAGCAGGCACCTGACTTTCAGGTCTGTCACCGCCATCATGCACTGCAAGCCTTCCAACTGCAGATTGTGCATCTGCAGAATTTACGGTAAGTCTTTGTTCTTGATAAAAAACTCTATCTCCTGTGTAACCATAAGGGTTCACGGGATAATCATCATGGCCACCAACTCCAAACCAGACATCAGAAATTGTTGAACGGATTCTCGGAATAATTGTTGTCGAAAGGGAATTGCGAAGATTTGTAATCTCCCCCCCCATTGAACCTGTAGTATCAACAAGGAAATAAACATCCGCCTGTCTCAGTGAAGTTGAAAAATCAAGGGTATCCATAGCAGGGTCAGGTGAATCCATATAAGGAACTAAGAAAACGAAATCCCCTCTTGCCAGAGGATTGTCAGAAGGGTCGCATGCATTAGAACCATACGCCGTCTCAATCAAATCGCTAACTCCATCCCCATCCGAATCAGGATTGCATACATCAGGACATCCTCCATAATTTTCATCTCCATCCGCAACTCCATCGTTATCGCTATCCATGTCCCTGTAATTTTCTCGCACATCCGAATCGCAATTAACTGGCGGAGTTGCTATATCCGAATCTCCAGCTTCTACCGAATCCGCTACTCCATCGTTGTCACTATCCAGGTCTAAATAATTAGGTATTCCATCTTCGTCATCATCCTGGAGTGCCTCGTCAGAATCGGCAATCGTATCTCCATCGCTATCCCTGTCAAGGAAATTGGGAATAGTATCTCCATCGGTATCAACTGTCCCTTCAGTCGAATCTGATAGGAAGTCACCATCAGAATCACGGTCCCTGAAATTCGCAATACCATCGCCATCTTCATCCCCCGTCCCTTCAACAGAATCCAAAATAGTGTCATTATCACTATCGAGGTCACGAAAATCAGGGGTCGTATCTCCATCACTATCTACGGGAGGAGTATAGGGATTACTATCTCCAGCTTCAACAGAATCTGGAATACCATCATTATCACTATCCAATTCCATCGTATCAGGGAAACCATCGCCATCAGTATCTGCAGTACCATTTCCTTCATCTCTATCGGCAATTGTATCGCCATCAGAATCAGGAAGTGTCGGGAGTTCCTCCTGCACAATGTCAACCGAATCCAATGTATCTATAATCTGAGTATCTTGTTCATTTTGCGTGACATCCATGTCAGGCTGAACATCCAGGGAATCGGGTCCCACCCCATCAACATCCCCATCTACCTGCGCTATTTCGACATCTAAAGAACCATCTTCATCCACACATACCCCATCTATACAAACTTTCCCTGGTCCACACGCCGGGTCGCATTTTCCACCCTCACCTCCAGAACCCCCACAGCCTCCATTAAACAAAAATGATAGAATTAAAAGTTGATAAAAAATTCCTGAATACTTTCTTTTTAAGTTTCCCATAATTAATTCTCCATATTTATTAAATAAGTTTACACTCTTTTAAATTTATTTCAACTTTGATTAACAAATTTTCTATAATCCCATAATCCCATTTCAAACCATTTTACTTTTTTATCATGTATTACCAATTATTCAAAAACTTTCTCTTCCTCAGAACCATCAATGGCATCTTTTTCAATATCTCTACCCTCACCCATTTCCATCTCTTTAATAAGTTCCCTGTAATACTCATGCTGAATCAAAAGATTCATAATTTCGTTTGTTCCTGTCCATATAAGCATCAACCGTATATCCCTTAACAATCTTTCTACAGGATAAACCGTCGTATATCCTATCCCACCCATTACCTGCATTGCCCTATTTACCGTCTCCCATGCAGCCTCTGTGCAAATCTTTTTTGCTTCAGAAACAATTCTTCTCGAATCTATCCCCGAATCAACAGATTTTGCTGCTACCCATGCAAGCGCCCTTGCTGAATCCATTTTAGAAACAGCATCTGCAATAGAAAAACTCACTGCCTGAAACTCTCTGATTGTTCTTCCGAATGCCTTCCTTTTCATCGAATACTTTGCTGCCACTTCAAGGGCTGCCCTTCCTGCACCCAGAGCCCCACCAGCGCTTGTCAATCTTTCCGGAATCATCATTCTGTCAAAAATTTCCGCTCCCCCATGAAGTTCTCCAACAATATTATCTTCTGGAACCCTTATATTATTAAATACAACTCTTCCAGTTCCTCCCCCTCTTGCACCAAGCAATCCATATAGATATTCAACCTTAACACCCATCTGTCTTTCAACTATAAACAAACTTATCGATTTTTTAGGATGATCTCCCTCTTCACCGGTTCTTGCATAAACCACAAAAAAATCAGCCTCCTGTGCTCCTACTATAAATCTTTTTGCACCTTTAATTTCATACTCATTTCCAACTCTCCTTGCGGTTGTTACTGCTCCAAAAAAATCGCTCCCTCCCCTTGGCTCTGTCAGAGCCTCAGCTGCAACAATTTCCCCTTTTAGCATCGGTACCAGATATTTCTCCTTCTGCTTCTGGGTTCCAAACCTAACAAGACACTCGCCAACTATGCTTGGCATCGCAAAAGCACACCCAAGTGAAGCACCTAAAGTACCTATCTCTTCCATGGCAATCAGTTCGTGTGTCCACGGAAGTCCCCTTCCACCATATTGTTCGGGAAATCTCAAACCAAGCAATCCTTTTCGCCCAAGCTCTCTGACGAAATCTCTCGGATAACGAATCTTTTCCATATCAAGTTCCCTTATCAGGTCGTGCGGTACAGATTTAACAAATTCCTTTACTTCTTTCTGGAGCTTTAGCCCCTTTTCATCAAGCAAATAACTAAACATGGTATTTAAACTCCATTATCTTAAAAAATAAAAGTTACCATTTTTTAAAAAATATGTCATTACAAATTAATTTTTACCCCACATCTATTCAAAGAAAATTTCATTCCCGTACCTGTGTTCACAGGGATAGACTCAAGGATAAAATTTTTTAATATCCTTAAAAAGCAAATTTAGTAAAAAAACTCTTGTCTAACCAATTATATGATTTATATTTAGTTACAATGTTACCCGCTTTCATTATAGAGGAAATAAAAAAGCGTGAGGAAGAGCGCAGGCGCCAGTATGAACAGCCCCCACTTCCTCAAATACCACCTGAGGAAGATGAAGATATTCCAGAAAAAAAAGGAGACAAAATAATACCAGAAAAGGAAGACAATGAGAAAGAAAATGACAATGATGAAAAGGACGAAACTGAAGTTGATTATTCCATTTGAGTACAATATGTATTAAAAAAATTTTTCAGGTAAAAGGGAAAAAATGGAAATGGAAAAAAGACTTGAAGTTATATCTGAACTTGCACAAAAAACAGAATCAAAAATAGTCCTTATCGTATTTGATGGACTTGGTGACATTCCAATAGCAGAATTTGATGGTAAAACACCCCTTGAATCAGCGAAAAAACCGAATATGACATCCCTTGCAAGGTCTTCTTCGCTCGGTTTAATGGACCCGATAGCCCCTGGAATCACACCTGGTAGTGGTCCAGGTCACCTTGGAATTTTTGGATATGACCCACTCAAAAATGAAATAGGAAGGGGATTAATAGAAGGGCTGGGAATTGGTTTCGAATTTACGGAAGAAGATGTTGCAGCGAGATTCAATTTTGCCACGATGGATTCAAGCGGTGCTATCATTGATAGAAGGGCTGGCAGAATAGAATCAAATGAAGCAGCTCTGCTTTGTGGTGCGATTCAGGAAAAAATCAAGGAAATTGACGGTGCTAAAGTATTTGTAAGGCATGTAAAAGAACATAGAGGAGTGGTAGTCTTCAGAAAAAAAGGTATTGGCGGGAACTTACCAGACACTGACCCACAAAAAACTGGTATCCCACAACTCGAACCTATTCCACTCGACGAAAAATCAAAACCAACAGCAGAAATAACAAAAAAATTCATCTATCAGGTTAATGCTATTTTATCAGGAAGAAACTATGCAAATACGCTCCTGCTTAGAGGATTTTCAAGCAATATCGAATTACCATCATTCGAAAGACTTTACAAATTAAAACCATGTGCAATAGCAACTTACCCGATGTACAAAGGACTTGCAAAACTTGCAGGAATGCGTGTAGTGCAGGGATGTAATACACTTGAAGAAGAAGCAAAAGCACTTGAAGAAAACTGGGAAAATTTTGATTTCTTCTTCGTTCATATAAAAAAGACCGATTCAGCAGGAGAAGATGGAAACTGGGATGCAAAGAAAAAAGTCATTGAGGAGGGAGACAGAACAATTGTCAGCACTGCATTGAAGAAAAAACCGGAAGTAATCTGTATCACAGCAGACCATAGTACCCCTTGCAAATTGAAGTCTCACTCATGGCATCCAGTTCCAGTATTAATTCATTCACCTGCTTCCATCCCTTCTGATGAATCAAATATCGACTTTTCTGAACGGCAATGTGCAAGGGGAACGCTGGGGAGATTTAATGCTTTAGATTTAATGCCTCTGCTCCTATCGAACGCTGGAAAACTCGCAAAATTTGGTGCCTGATAATGCAAAAATTAGATGCTTGCAAAAAAAACAAACCAATAAAAGTTTTTGTTATTTTATTGGTTTTTTCATTAACTCTTAATTCCGTCAAAACCAAAATTAGCAAAGCGGAAACCACAAACGCACAAAAAGACTCCTTGAACCTCGAAATTTTAGGAGTAGGTCTACAGGGACATCTTCCAATCCAGGATGAACCAACTGTCATTCATTATCGAATTTACAATCCAGGAGAAGCAAGAAAAATAAAATTCGAAATAGAAAATGTTGACCCCGCCAACATTAAAAACAAAATAAACAGATACAAAAGTTTTCGACAGTATCTAAATCTTCCCCCAAAAGGCTTTTATGAAGGAAAATGGATACTGCCACACCTTTACAGCATTCCTATCAATAAGAATACCATTATCATTAAAAACCTCCATGGCAAAGTATTAGCAAATATTCCACTTCCCAATTTAACAACCAAAAGTACTATTTTGATTTTAGCATCAAAGCCCGAAGATGCTTCATCTATCCAGGATGCTATTTTACTCTATACAAGAAACTGGGACAAAACAGATGAATTCCGGGACATACAAGATGTTATTGTCACATCATGGAATATTCCTACAATCTGGTACGAGTACAGCCCTGCAGAATTAATAATATTAGCCAGAAAATGGGAAGATATGGATGGGATTCAGCAAAAAGCCTTAACAAAATGGGTAAGCATGGGTGGAAATCTTGTAATATCACCCTGTTTCTCTCCCGACTGGCGCTCAAGTCCCTTTGGGAATCTAAATGATAATGAAGGAAACTTTGGCTTGGGAAGTATTCATATAATTCCTCCAGATATTGAAAATAACCCTTCCTGCAACATAGATAAAAAATCCCTCGGCACATGGTTCATTACAAATAATTTAGTTCAAAACTCAGGTTATGTTAGTTATGAAAGAAGTATCGAATCACTGGGCTTTTATCCATCCTTTACTAATAAATATGATTTCCTTCCTCCATGGATGGTATTTCTATTCATAATCGGAATTATCATAATAATCGGTCCTGTAACGCACATTATTTTATCTAAAATTAACCGCAGGGAGTTAGTATGGATTGTTGTTCCAGGACTATGTTTCCTTACAGCAATTACAGGTTATGAATTCTTCTCACTGGTAAAGGATAAGGGAAACACCCTTGAAAAACATAATATAATTTTCATATTTGATAAAATTTCGGAGGCACCGCTCATCACTTCTACAAGAATAATGTCTCCTGAAAAACAAAAAATATCAATTAATATCCAGGCAAATGAACCATTTCCTTATTATTACTCGGATTATTACTATACTTCTCAAGAGATAAAGAGGGCTGATTTTGAGATAATAGATAAAAAAAGAATTGAATATTCTGGAGTTTTAAGACAGCGATTCAGTCATCTCGACCTTAAATTCCTTTCTTTTCTTGAAAATCCACCACCCCTAAAAATTCATTATTCTGAAAATAGCAGCATATTAGAGAATAATGGCAAAAAAGAAATTAAAAATATTTTTATTTATACTGAGAAAAAATGGTTTAAAGTTGCATCAATTCTCAATCCAGGTGAAAAAGTAATAATAAATAAGTCATGGAAACCTGTAGTTTCTATTAAAAATTACGAGAATATTTTATCGAAGGTAGCATTTTATCAACCAGACATTCAAAATTCTATTTTCATTTTTGCCTATTGTAATCCTGAAGGCATTCCCTCAATTTCTGTTGCGCCAAAACCAGAAATCTCATCCTCTGACACAATTTGTATATGGATTAAAAACTCCCAAATTTTCGATAGAGGAATCGGTCCATGAATTCATTAAATTTATCTACATCCATACCTGCAATAGAGGTAAATGACCTCGAAGTAATATTTGGTAATATTACTGCTCTCAGCGGTATTCAATTCAAGGTCCCCTTCGGGAGTATTACAGGACTTGTTGGACCAAATGGAGCTGGTAAGACAACCCTTATCCGTGTTCTTGCAACTTTATTAGTTCCATCTCGAGGAAGTGCAAAAGTAGCAGGGCTCGATGTTTTAAATCAAACAAAAGAAGTCAGGAAATTGATAGGTTATATGCCTGATTCTCTGGGTATTTATCAGGATATGAAAGTAAATGAATACCTGAGGTTTTTCGCCAGGGCTTACGGACTTGGAAAGACTGAAACCTCGAATTACATAGAATATGCCCTTGAGATAAGTAATCTTACAGAAAGAGCAAATAGTTTTATCGAAGAACTCTCCAGTGGCATGCGTTCCAAATTATCATTTGTCCGCTCACTTGCTGGAAATCCTGAAGTACTATTACTTGACGAACCATTAGCTAATCTCGACCCAGTAACCCGGGCAGAAATGCGAAAAATTATTTCAACAATGCGAACACAGGGGAAATGTGTTCTTATCTCATCTCATCAACTCGAGGATATTGAAAAAATATGTGATGGTGTAATTTTTATACACAAGGGAAAGATTATAGAAGAAAAGAAAGAAGATTCGATTTTATATTCTTTTCAACCTTCTAAAATTGAAAAAAATATAGAGGAAATTATAAAAGGAATAAAAGGAGTTTCTTCTGTTTTCTATATTGGTGAAGAAAAGAGATTTATAATTCAACTTAAAGCAGACGCTAATACTGCTGAAATCATCAGAGAAATCACCGAACATAATATAGATATTCTGGAATGGAGAAAGATAATTCCTACTCTGGAAGAAAGGCTCTTAAAAGTTTTAAAAGAGGTCAAGACATGATTTTTTCTAACCCTATTTTAATAAGGGAAATAGAACATAGAATGAGAGATAACCGCACTTACTGGATACCAACCGTCTATATGTTTGTCCTGTCGTTAGTAGTCATAGGGGTGTATATTACAATGGCATTAGACCCAAATATTGATGGCTGGATTGTTGGCAAAACAATTTTCCATAGCATTGGATTTGTGCAAATGGGAATCGTTACTCTACTTGTGCCTTCTATTAGTTCAGTAGCAATAACCGGAGAAAGGGATAAAGGAACCCTTCCGGTTTTACTTATTACACCGATGCCAAGATGGCATATTACAGCAGGAAAGTTCATCGCATCATTTCTATACATTTTAATGTTGGTTTCTACCTCCATCATTTTTTCTGCTCTCAGTTTTGGACTGGGAGGAGTAGACATCCCTGCTATGGGAATCACATATATCTGTATTTTAACAAGCACCTTATTCTTTTCGTCTATTGGACTTGCTATTTCTACTTTCATGAAACGAACAATCCCTGCAATTTTACTAACTTATGTTATTGTGGCTTTTGTCATCATAGGTTCTATAATAGGACAAATAATACAGGATCAAATAATACAACAGAATCAAATAATACAGGATTCTCAAACATCTCCTCATAATAATATGACCTTTTTGTATCTAAACCCTTTTATCCCATTAATTTTGAATATGACAGATGAAATGATATTTAATTATGATACTATTCCCAGGTGGTGGATTACTCTCATCATCTACATTTTAATAAGTGCCTTATCCATTGCCATTGCCAACTATCGCATAAGCAGGATGAGAGAATAATTTATTTATTTTTCTTTATTTTTTAATTGAGATTCGACTTCTTCCAAAAGTTCCTGGTAACTCATACCCCCTATGTGTGGGTGATTTCCTATATATAAAATTGGTGTTCCAACCATCCCTGAACGAACGAACTCCGTTTTTGAAGCTTCCTCAATATCCTTTTTTATCCTCTCGTTTGTTTCTGGGTCCTGCACGCATTTTTTAAACTTTTGTTCATCAAGTTTTAAATAATGGGCAAGTTCTTCTATTTTATCTTGAGACAAGCTTTTTTGATTTCTATAAAGCAAATCGCTCATTTCCCAGAATTTACTCTGTTTGCCAGCACAGACTGCTGCACGGGCAGCCATGCAAGAATGACGATGAAAAGGACGCTTTAATAGTGGATTACATTCCATATCAAGAGGGAAATGGCGGTGTTTCAAAAGCACCTGCCAGGGATATTTATCTACCACTTTCCTTAAAGCAAAATGGGTAATACTACAATAGGGGCATTCATAATCACTGAACTCAGTTATTACAATCACAGGATTCGTTGAACCATAAGTTGCATCTTCATTACAGGTAGGAGGATTTTTATTCGATTGAGTTTGGGAACATTCCACACTCTGCAGGTATAATCGAGGATAAAAAATAACTAAAATTACCGCTACTAAAGCAATTCCTGAAAATACAGCAAGAGGATAATTAAATTTTAATAGAATTGATTTTAAATCCGATATAAGGCAAAAAAAAGGATTTTTTTTCCTGACAATAAAATAAGCTGTTATCACTATTAGCAATAAAATATTAACAATGTAAAGCCCGGCACATAATATGCATTTTGAGTGAATAATTGCCACTGAGACATAAAAAAGAAAAATTGAAACAAAGAGTCCTATCCATCCCATTACGAAAATGAGCCCTGTGGATTTTGGATTTTCAACATTTTTATTTGTATCACTAATGGCTAATAATGTTAAAAAAATGTAAATTATGTAAACAATAATCCCCCACAAGGAAATTGGAAGTCTAAAAAAGACTGAAAATTTACTTGTTGCTACAGTCTGGCAATTCCATGAATCACTAATGGCACAAAAACTATGATATGAAGGGTCAGTATATGTTTTGTAGTGAACATATGTAAGGTCAAGACCCAGCAAAATCCCTAAAAAAGCAAGAATTATAATTAAAAACCAGAAAAGATTTGATTTCTTCATTAAATCCTCTTTAATTTGTAAAAATAGAAACTGCCTTAAAACTAACAGATATTCCTGATGCCATTAAACCGATAAGCGGTTTACTAACCTGATTAGCCGCTATGTTTGGACTACTTGCTATGACATTTCTATCCGATTCACCCTTGTGATAAACTCTGTTTCTTAAATAGCAGTTAAAAAAACTACCTTCCACAGTAGATTGTAGCAAATAATATGTATTTTGAGAGCCACCTTCGAGAGGTGAGAATGGTAGAGGTACATTTGAATTTCCTGAAATTATATCACAATTAATATTGTCGCAGGCTTTTGCAACAAGCAAAAAATTACCATCTGAATCTTTTCCTAACCCACAGAATGAAAATGAATCAGGATAAGAAGCACCCTCATTATAATCAACTTTAACAATTATTCCCGCAAAGAATGGACCCGCCACTGTTTCAGGGTCATCGTCAAATTTAAACAATGCCATAACCCCATGATTAGAAACCCTTTTTAATCTAGACCAGTAAAAATTAGGAGCTATAGCAAAACCGCTTTTTAAGTTCGCTCCACTTTGAAATTCATATTTTAGAAAACCATTGCCTGTTTGATTAAATCCTTCTGAAACTATCCATTGTGTATCTTGAAAAAGTTCAACCCATGAATCAGACAAATTACTAATATTATTATATGTATTTTCATCAAAAGATTCAATTCTTGTAAGTCTGTATTTTAACATTGAATACTTATTTGGGTCCTCGCAGGCATTGCCAATGTCATCTATTTCATCTATATCATCATTCTCTTGAAAAGGATTTATAACAAGAGGACAATTATCACAATGGTCAATTATCGGGTCAACATCTCCATTTGTAACTCCATCCCTCTGTCGACAATCACCTGATAAATTCTGCCATGGTGGGTTTCCCTCAGGATTCCAGTCTTTTACATCACCATAACAATCTGTATCACCAAAACTTGTTTGAATAGTATCAGAAGGATTAGGAGTAATACACCAATCTTTTTTATCTATTACTCCATCATTATCAGAATCAACATCATCCTGTTCATCAGAACATGCATTTCCTATTGTATCATTATCAAAATCAGACTGTGATAAATTTATTTTATCAGGACAATTATCAAGATAATTGGGAATTCCATCCCCATCGTTATCTCTTGTGTCAATTGGATTTTTATTTTTTCCCTCAAGATTTAACATACAGGAACAAAAAATTATGGTTAAAAAAATCAAAAATTTTTTCATGATAAAATCACCACCTCTCTTCATTTCCTAACTTATTACAAAGGGGATATTGTAACCTGCAAAGTAAAATTACCTGACGAAAATGACCCAAAACCATCAACAATTAAAATGTAATCCCCTGCATCAAGTGAAGGAATATTTATTCTCGATAGAGGATAACCTGCCCCATCATCATCACATACAATTTCAGAAGCCGGGTCATCACATGACCTCCTCAAATGCATGACAGTATCAAAATCAGCAGAAGTTATTTCTGCAATCAAAGAAGAGGGAACTCCAATCCTCAAAATATACGCTTTATCCGGACTTGTAGCATAACCACCGCAAGTTGCCTGAAAATCATCAGGCATTCCTGCAGTACTTCCCGAAATAGTTCCTGATGTTTCTATTATATCAAGTCCATCACATGCTGTGGTTGGAGGTGAAAAACTCACATCGAGGTCAAACTCCCCACCATAGGGTGCTTCCACTGCAATCCAGTAGTCTCCTTCAGGTAAAGACCTGAGGAAAATTTCTGCAGGTGGAAAATTCTTGCAACGAATTTCTGTTGAAGGATTTCCGCATTCTCTCATCAAAACGATATCCGGTTCAAATGTCCCGACCCCTCTTGCAAGCAGGTGAACATCTTTTGGTTCCATCAGCGTAAATTTATAAAAAACATCAAGTTCTCTCCATGTGCATGTTCCTGAATAATCATCCTGTGCGGCAAGAAGCGAACCGCTGTATCTACCACCAGCAGATACATCTACTGCTTCATCACAAGTTTCATTTTCTGGAGGTGTTGATGGAGGTAATAAACTCATATCAAGAGAGAATCTTCCCGGAGTATAAGATTCAACTCCAATAATGTAATTTCCTGGCTCAAGCCTTGCAATCCTTCTTTCAAAAGGATAACCTGAATCACACAAAACAGCATCACCTGAATTGGAGCAATCACGAAAAACAGTAACATAAGGCGCAAATAATATTGCAGATGCCCTTAGCAGGACATCGTGCATTTCATCAAGGGAAAACTTGAAAAACATATCTTTATAGTGAGCCCAGGAAGTACATTGAAATGAAGCATCATCATTCATGCATACTAAATTTCCTTCGTAATGCCCCCCTCCAGAAATATCTATTGCGGACTCGCATGTATCCCCCTCTTCAGGTGGCGATGGAGGGTTTGCCTCTACTACTATTTCGAACGAACCTTCAACCCAGGAGGAAACTATAATGTAGTAAGTACCAGGTTCCATCCCTTTCTGGCAATACATGAAAGGTTGATTTGAAGCACAATAAATTGTAGTTGAATTATTTCCGCATTCTGATTGAATGGCTACATATGGATAAAAATCATCCTTTCCTGTCACAGTTATCATTACATCACTTCTACCTGTCAACTCGAATGAAAAAGCAACATCACTATAAGTTTGACTGTCACAGGAGCTATCAATATCTCCAGTGGCACCAGTAGTAAACCATTCCAGCAATTCACCAGGAAAAATTTCTTTGGGATTTGAACAAGAATCGTTAGTCAAACTGCAATCTTCATCTAATGAATCAACCTTGCCATCGCAATCGTTGTCCATAGTATCAAAACATAATTCCCGAGCACCGGGATATGCTCTGTCACTCATATCGTTACAATCATCACCACCAGGACAATGAATATCAATATGCCCATCTCCGTCCCGGTCAAGTGGAGCGTGCTCACAATGTGGAGCAACTCCAGGGTCCCCTTCAACACAGATATCCATCGTGCAAGGGTCATTATCATCGCAATCCCTATAAATCTCCCCAGGAATACAACCTCTTAAAACATCGCACTTTTCCCTACCGTTACACTCAAGGCCATCGTCACAAAAAGCATCACTCGGCTCATTAATACAAAACCCATTAATGCATCGGTCAATAGTGCAATCTATATAATCGTTGCAATCGCTATCTATTTCACATTGGTCACCGGGTTCAGCAAAAGTATCCAATTCAAATTCATCCTCTGCCATAGTTTCTACTTTTTCATCTCTTTCAGTGTCCTCAGAAATTGCCTCTTCAGTACAACCAGCAAACAGATTAAACAAAAATCCGGTAGTTAAAACTGCAAATAAAAATGACTTAATGCTAAAAAAGCCTATCATTTCTCCTCCATTTTTTTTATTAATCTATCCATCTCATCCAGCGTAATAAAACCTCTTTTTATTAAAATCTCAACTATTCCAGTAAGGATAATTGTTACATTTTTATTACCCGCATTAATATCTAAAAAACTTCTCATTTTCTTCAAAATTTCTTCTTCCCTTGATATTTTGGGTTGTGTTGCTTTTGTTGCAAAACCGTGTCCTATAAAAATTTTTGTTCCATTTAAAAGTGTAATATAAGTTCCCTTTTCTTCAATCCCTTCTTCCACTTCTTTTTTAACACCTCCCTCTTCATATTCTCCCTGTTCCATATCTGCTTCTTGAGTGAGAAGAAATATTTCATCTTTCCCATCTTCCTGTATGGTTTCTTTACCTTCACGAACCTCTTCCCTTAACTTAGCTTCTTCTTTATTAACCTCTTCTATCTTTGTCTCAGTTTCCCTGACTTCTCTTTCTTCCCCCAACTTTAGTTCTGTTTTGTCTTCTTTGCCCTCTTTTAATGCAACTACTGATTCGTTATTTATCCTCCCTTCATCAATTCCCACTTCTTCTATTATGGCTGTTTGCGGTAACACCACCACACCTTCAGGAGATTCCTTAACCTGCTCCTGTCTGCGTTTATTTTTCTCCTCAATCATCCTCTTCAGGGTTTCCACAAGTTTTTCGCCAGGTTCCCACTTTGAACGGTAGAATCTCCTGATGGCAGTTGTGATTTCAGAAGGAGCTGCTATCATTGGTTTTACTTCCATTCCTGAGTTTTGTGATATGTTATTCAAAACATCTTCGTTTGTCGGGTCATCCATTGCCACATATAAAGTTTTTCCACCTGTTCTCCTGCTCATTATGTAGACTGGAACTACCCCATAAGTTACCGCCACATCATGAGGAACCAGCTTCATGAGCTCAGGTGTTATGTCAAGGTGTGTGAGAGATACCCATGGAACCGAGAGTTGTTTTGACAGCGCCTGAACAAGTTGCCCCTCAGTAACATACATTCGCGTTATTAAAAGAAAACCAAGCCTCTCACCTTCTTTTTTCTGTAGTTCGAGCATTTCGAGAAGTTCTTCCTCTCGAAGTAATCCTGCATTTACAAGTATTTCCCCTAATTTTAATCTCTTCTTGCCAGTTACTTCTTTATTTTCCATGAGAAATCCCCTTATCCCCCTGAAAACCTTTTGTATGTTTATCGATGCATTCTCTCGCCAGTTTATCAGCCCACTCATTCAGAAGTACACAAGAATGTCCCTCCACCTTAACAAAAGTCAAATTGACAAACCTTCTCATTTCTTCTTTTATTTCTTCAATAATACCCCGATTTGCTTTTGCCTTCCATCCTTTTTGCAGAACACCAATAGCATAACTGGAATCAGTAAAAATCAAAGTTTCTATGTCTGTTTTTTTTATCATCCTCAATGCTTCAAGAATTGCCTGTAACTCCGCTTTATTATTTGTCCCTTTACCCAGGAATTTCGAAAATTCCTTTACTGTTGACCCGTATTTCAAAACAACACCCACCGCACAGGGTCCCGGATTACCTCTGCAGGCGCCATCTGTATAAATTTCTATTTTTTTAACTTCACCAACCATAATAAAAGTGCTATAAAATTTTATATTAAAGAAATATATTCAACTATTATATAAAAATCTATTTAAATTATTAAATTTTTTTGCTTATATATTCCATTTAAAGTAGATGGAAAAACTTTCTAATACGGGATTGCCTCCGGATTCTTTACCGTCAAACAAGAAATTTGCCCTCAAGTTTATAACGGGCAAATTTGTTGGAGGGGTATTTAATTTGCCTTCCGAGGGAGAACTAATAATAGGACGGGGTTCGGATGCAGATATTATAATTTCTGAAGATAATGTCTCACGGAAACATGCCAGATTAACCATAGAAGGAGGAAATCGTATTTTTATAGAAGACCTTAAAAGTACAAATGGAACATTTGTCAATACTGTGAAAATCCAGAAAACCTCTCTGTCTGAAGGAGACAGAATTTTAATTGGGACAACTGTTTTGAAACTAATCTCAGCGAGTGAAGAATCAAAAGCAACAAAGAAAACTACATCTAATGGATTCCGCCCATCACTTAATGTTCTTCGCCAAACTTTAAAAACGCCTGAACCAATAGAAACTGAAAAAACGGCTATTTATCAGGCACAACCTCAAAAAGTTCTCGAAGGCTCACTTAAAGACCTCCCTCTTACAGATGTAATTCAAATGTGTTCATCTACCCGCAAATCTGGAGTACTCACACTTGAATGGGGTGGGAGAAAAGCTGAAATATACATAAAAAGTGGCAATCTCGTCTATGCAGTTTACAGTGGAATGTATGACATGCCACCCAGGAAAGCACTTTTCAGACTCATTGGTTTAAACGAAGGGAAGTTTGCTCTTCTTCAGTATATAGACCCTCCTGAATTTTCACAAATTTTAACTGAACCAACCGAATTTCTCATTATGGAAGGAATAAGGCGATTTGATGAACAAAATGCTATTGAAAACGAACTAAAACTCCGTAATTCAAAACTCGAATTTTCTTTCCCTCTTCCTGGACCCCTTAAAAACCTTCAGGGTGAAGAACTTGATATTTTTCAAATTCTTTATAAGCCCACCCCCTATGAACTCCTTCTGGATTTATCTCCGTACGAAGACCTCGAAACAGCCCAGATAGTAAAAAAACTCCTCGAAATAAAATACATAAAAAAAATTTAAATTATTTTTGAGGAATATTTTTAGTCAAAAGTTTTTCTATAAGTGATTTAGAATAGGAAGTTAGTGATGTAAAAACAACCCCCATACCCTTAGGATTTTTAGACACCCTCACTACTTCCCCCGTTCCTTCTATCGTCTCAATATCTTCCATTATCACGGTAAACCTGAGATTAACCCTGGTTCCTACAGGAAGTGGATTTTTTGATTTTATGAATACACCACTTCTTGAAATATTTGTAACATATTCGTGTATGAATGCATCAAAACTTTCAAATTCTTTGTTTATAGTTACTCTTTCTTCTCTCCTTTTTTTGTCCATAGATACAACCTCCTTTTTCAAGTATTTTGAATGCTAAAATATTCGATATGAACATCAACCCTCGGGTTAAAAAATATTTTCAAATTATATAGCTTTTCTATCTCATATAGATACTTTGAAAATTCTTTTTCCATTTTAAGGACAATCGATTGATGAGCTGTCACCTGAAGGTCAGCGTGTCTCGTTTTTGCATTTGATATTAAATTCCTCAAAATCCTTGCACATATTGCATCCCTTGACATTACACTCCCAGTTCCGTCGCAATACCAGCAATTTTCATGAAGTAATCTAATCACCCCTGACCCATAATGTTCTCGAGTCATTTCGATTAATCCCATATCTGAAATTTTTCGAACGCTAACTTTTGCTTTATCATGCCTCAAACTCTTTAAAAGTTCCCTGTAAACAGATTCCTTATGCTCCTCTTTCTCCATATCTATCAAATCCAGAATCACCAAACCGCCAATCCCTCGTAATCTAAGTTGATATGCTACTTCTCGAACAGCTTCCATATTTGTTGTCAAAATCGTTCTGTCTGCATCCTTCCCTCCCGTAAATGACCCTGTGTTAACATCTATTGCTGTTAAAGCCTCAGCCTGGTCTATGACAATAAATCCTCCTGATGGGAGTTTTACTTTTCGAGCAAATGCACTATCTATTTTTTCCTCTATACCAACTGCTTGAAACAAATCCCTTTTATTGTCCCAGAATTTCAGGTTAAATTCCCTTCCTGCCCAGGCTTTGCGCAGGTAAGCTTCGATGCGAGTATAGGTATTAAAATCATCCACAATCACTTCTTCTACTTCTCTTTCAGATAAATCCCTCAAAACTTTTTCAGGCAAAGGAATTTCTTCGAGTATCAAGTACGGAGGCTTTCTCCCCGAGGTTGCATTCAGACCATTTTCCCATCTCCTTTTGAGATAATTCGCCTCACCGGTAATTATCTCTTCAGAAACACCTTCACTTGCACTTCTTATTATTACACCCCCATGTAGACTCCGAATCAAATTTCCACCAATTTCTCTTAGCCTTGCTCTTTCCTTTCCGCTCCTTATTCTCCTTGAAACACCAACACCAATTATTGTTGGCATAAAAACAAGATAACGACCCGGAATGGAAATATAGGTGGTTACCTTAACCCCTTTTGTTTGCTTCGGAACATCTATTACTTGAACTTTAATCTCCTCTCCTTCGTGAATGGACTTTTCAATCAGAGATGTTCCTCTTTTCCTTTTTCTTGTCTTTTCCTCCTGAACCTTTTCAAATTTATGAGAATCGCTACTTCCGCTAACACCACTATAGTTTCCGCCATGAATTGCATCAAGAATTTCTCTACTCAAAACCTGAGTTGATGGTAAAAATCCATCACGCTCCAACCCAATATTAACAAATGCTGCTCTGATTCCAGGTAAAACCTTAACCACTCTTCCACAGTAGATATTACCCCTGATGTCTTTTGAATTTAACCTTTCTATAAAAAAACCATCAAGGATGCCATCCTTTAAAACCGCTACCCTTGTTTCTATCGGGTCAACTCCAACTACCACTTTCAATTTTTTTTCTGCCATAACAACAAAAAATCCCTTAATCTTAACTTTTGCTGGAATAATATTGCCATAAAAAAGTTGACAATATTATTAGTAGGATTATTTTTACCAAATTCAAGATAAAAAAAGCAACTAAAAGGTGGAGCTTTTGGGTGTAGTTGTGCGGGCGGGTATGCTGGAGGCGTCAAAAAAACAATAAAAGGAGATAAAAGGAGAGGTTTACTTTGATACAGGTATCACATTTATCAAAGCATTTTAACAACAAAATAGCCCTATCAGACATAAATTTTAGTGTCGAAAAGGGAGAAATCTTAGGATTTTTAGGACCAAATGGAGCGGGGAAAACTACTACCATGAGAATTCTAACAGCCTTTATTCCACCAACCTCAGGGAAGGTAGTAGTAGGAGGGTTTGATGTAACCCGTGATTCCCTTTCCGCACGAAAACTCATCGGGTATTTACCAGAACAGGTTCCACTCTACCCTGAAATGAGGGTAAGAGAATATCTGAAATTCAGAGCCCAGATAAAGGGATTAAAATCGAGAGAAATTGGCAAAGCAATTGACAGAGTTATCGAGGATTGCCAGCTCAAAGAAGTGGAAAACAAAATAATAGCACATTTATCAAAAGGTTTCAGGCAAAGAACAGGATTGGCTGATGCTCTCATAAACGAACCACCAATTCTGATTCTCGACGAACCAACAATTGGACTCGACCCTTCACAGATAAGACAAACGAGAGAGCTAATTAAACAACTTGGAAGTACACGGACACTTATCCTTTCCACTCATATTTTACCTGAAGTTGAACAGGTTTGCAGCAGAGTTTTGATAATAAACAAAGGTAAGATTGTAGGAAGTGGGACCCCATCAGAACTCCGTATGGGTCTTGGGGGTAAATTTCTGATAAAAGCAGTCATCAGGGGGAAAGATATTTCCGAAACAAAAATCCAGAAAATAGAAGGAATCGCTTCGGTATCCATAAAGGCGGAGCCTTCTTCAGAAAGTAAAGCAATAACAATAGCAACAGAAAGAGCTGAAATGGATATAGAAGAAAACCTGTTCAAACTCTGTGTTGAAAATGGGTGGTTTTTGCATTCTCTATACAGAGAAAAACCAACAATGGAGGATGTATTTATAGAACTTACAAAAAATGAAGAACTTGCTTAAATAAAATTTTATAATTACAAATTTTCAAAGAGGAACCATCACAATGAGAAATATCTGGATAATAATTAAAAAGGAACTCTTTGGCTATTTTTTATCCCCAATTGCATATATCGTATTACTCGTTTTTCTAATTTTCAACGCCTACCACTTTTATGTAATTCTTCAAATTTTAAATCAGCCAATGAGCATAACCGGTTCTCCGATGTCACTCTTTTTTGGACAAACGATATTTTTCTATCTCCTTCTCATAGTTCTTTGCAGCGTTCTTACTATGAAATCTCTCGCTGAAGAGCGAAGAAGTGGAACTTTTGAAACACTTATGACTGCACCTGTTACCGATTTACAGGTGGTGCTCGGTAAATTTTTTGCAGCGTGGCTTTTTTATATATTTCTCTGGGCTACTACCATCCCCTATCCACTTATTCTGGAAAAATATTCTAACCCCGATTGGGGACCAATTGCTTCAGGATATATTGGAACAATACTAATCGGTGGTCTATTCATTTCAATAGGTATCTTTACAAGTTCTCTAACAAAAAATCAGTTAATTGCTTCAATTTTGTCCTTTCTTACAACAGGGATGCTTTTTGTTATCGGACTGATGGAATATGTATCCACGGAATCAAAAATGAAAGAATTCATGGGATATTTAAATATCTGGGGACACATGGAAGATTTTTCAAAAGGGATTATAGATACGAGAAGATTGGTTTATTACATTACGGTAATAATACTTTCGCTTTTCGTCGCCACCAAAACTTTTCAGTTAAAGAGAATCAGGAGTTAAAAATGAATAGCAACATTTCGGAAATTGAAAAAAATGGCTCTAAAAACCAATCCACTGAAGAACAATTTCCAAAACTTTCCATAGCTACTTATGTCTGGGCAAGTATTTTGCTTTTTGCAATCATAGTTGTAATGTTAAACTACATTGCCTCAAGACATTATAAGCGGTTCGATTTGACAAAGGAAAAATATTATACCTTGAGTCCCAAAACTATAAACATCATACGAAATCTTTCTGCTAATATTGATATAACTGTTTTCATGAGCATGACTTCAAACCTGATAGGAGATGTAAAGGAAATCCTGTCGAGGTACAAATCCTTTTCACCGAAAATTAAAGTCGAATATGTGGACCCTGATATAGATAGTGCAAGGTTTGAACTCCTTCAAAAAAAATATGGAATTAGAAGTGGAACTTTACCGGATGGAAGAGAAATTTCTGAACAGGTAATAGTAGTTTCTGCTGGAGATAGAGTAAAATTCATTACTCCCGGAGATATGACTGAATACGATTTTGGGGAAGACCCCTATGCTTCATCACCAACTTTAAAAAAATTCAAGGCTGAAGAACAAATAACCTCTGCAATCCTATCAATTACAGAAAAGGAACAAACACATATATGTTTTACTAAAGGGCATGGAGAATGGGAAATCGAAAAGGCTGACAAAAAAGGGATTGGTCATATCGAAGAAATTTTAAAACGCGACAATTTCAAAGTTGATTCTTTTTCTCTACAGGAAAAACCAAAAATTCCCGCTGCTTGCAAATTGCTCGTTGTAGCAGGATTGGAAAGACCTTTTAGCGAAAAAGACGCTTCCAAAATAGAGATTTATGTAAGGGAAGGAGGAAACCTCCTCCTTTTTCTCGACCCTGTAATCGATTCAGGGAAATTTATTCCTCTGGGGTTGGAAAAAGTGTTAGCAATGGGTGGAATTGAAACAAAAAATGCTATTGTTGTAGAAAATGATGAATCAAGACTGCTTCCAGTAAGCGGGGTTGGAATGGAAACATTCGTTACCTCAGATTACGGGGAACATCAAATTACAAAACCAATCGAAGGAATTCCATCCCTCTTTAGAATAGCAATTCCACTCAATTCATTTAATAAAGAAGGGGTAAGCGCAGTAGCACTCGTCAAAACGAGTGAAAAATCATGGGGAGAAACTGATCTGGAAAAAGCGGGGTCAGGAGAAACACCTGAGAAATCACAGGAGGATATTCCAGGACCAATTGTATTAGGTTATGCAGTTCAAACGCAGGTTTCGGAAGAAACAAAAATGCAAAAAGAAGATAAAGAAAATGGTGAAAAAGGGAAAGACGAAGAAGAAAAAGATAAAAAAAAGGAGAAAGAAGCAAGAGGAAGAATTGTGGTATTTGGTGATTCGGATATGCTCAGTCAGGAACTTTTTTCGCAGCTTACTCTTGCCAACCAGGAACTTGTGGTTGATTCGATAGCATGGCTCACAGAAAGGCAGTCTCTAATTTCAATTCCACCGAAAAATCCTGAAAATGTAAGACTTAACCTCACAAATTCGCAAATGAACACAATACTTTTCTGGATTTTCATTAACATGCCAGCCATTGTTATAGCGTGTGGTATTATCATCTGGTGGCGAAGGCGTAAATGATAATATAGTATGATAAATTTAAGTGCAGTAAACAAACTTGCAATAAAAATAGTTTGCGTATCTTATTTTGCCCTATCACTTACAGGTTTAATTTTTTTTATTTCAAAGAGAGCAACTTCAGTAACAGAGCCCGTGGGGAAAATCCCACCTTATAACTTAAAAGAGGAAACAAATTTCGCTCTTTATACTAACAGAAGCTGGATTGAAGCAAGTTCTTATGCATTTTTATATATTCATCATCCACTTTTTGCAATTGATGGAATAAAAAAACCACCTACGCAGAAGGAGCAGTGGGTTCCTGATCGTAGAACTGACAAAAAGCCCTTTTTTACGGTTCACTTTGGTAGAAATGCTGATATTAACAGGGTGGTTATTTACCACGATTCGAGATACACATCGAGATTTTACACTGTAAAGTGCCTTCAAAAAGGCAAAGTTATCTATGAAACAAAGGGGGTTCCTTCAACTGAAGAAAGTATTTCCTACCCGATGAAATGCAAAAATGTAGATTCAATAAGACTTGATTTTGAATGGGACCCCTATTCAGCTGAGGGTCACATAAGATTGTATGAAGTAGAGGCATGGGGGAGATGAACAATAAAAAAAACATAATATTTTTCTGGCTGGTTGCAATTTCAGGCTTACTACTTCATGTGGTTTTCTGGGTTTTCAAAACAGGAATGCACTATCCTGACGAAATTTTTCAGTATATCGAACCTGCTTTTATAAGAATCAAAGGTTTTGGCTGGCTTCCTTGGGAATTTGACCGTGGTGTAAGAAACTGGACATTGATTGCTTTTTATGGTGGCTGGATGAAACTTTTCTCTTTTTTAGGGGCAGATGGAGAATGGTTACACAGGCTCATTGGCTTACACAATACAATCCTTGCCCTTGCAATTTTCCCGGCATGTTTAAGACTCGGTCGTCTCTATGGAGGAGAGGTGGGAGCATGGACCGCAGGAATTATTTCAGCCCTTTTACCACCAATAGTTTTTTTTACTCCTCATCCTTTAAGCGAAGTCCCCTCAATGGTTCTGACAACCTGGGGTATAGTTTTCTGGCTTGAAGGGCGCAGATTTTCTAACGAAACAAAACCTGCATTTAAAGCAGGAGTTCTTTTAGGGCTTGGAGTTGTTGTCCGTTTTTTTTCTGCTGTCCTTTTGATTGTGCCATTCATTGATTACTTAATAAGAATAAGGCAAACCAAAAAAGGTTTTATCTGGTTTGTGACAGGAGGAATGGTAGCGATAGCGGTTCTTGGAATCTCAGACTGGCTGACATGGGGTAAACCTTTTCATTCAGCAATAGAATATTTTCGCTATAATATTCTCGAATGGGGAAATGCTGAACACGGAGTAAGTCCATGGTGGCAATACATCACATGGCTCTGGGAAAGACTGGATAGATGGGGATTTGTATTTTTCTTTGCTTTCATTTTTTTGGGGATGTGGAAAACAAAATTAATTTTCGCAACATTTTTATTCGGATTCATTTCACTCAGTTTAATTTCTCATAAAGAAGAAAGATTTATTTTAGGTTTATGGCCACTAATGATAATACCTTTTGCTACCTCTGTGTCACTAATTACAAAATTCTTATCAGAAAAATTTTTTAAATCCCTTCGCCCCAATTTCACAAAAACTGTAGTATCAGTCTTATTTAACTCAATTTTATTTGTTTCATCTGCCATAGGCACAAACAAACTTGAATGGCACTGGCTCGGTAATCTTTTTGAAGCACAGAAATTTGTTGGCAAACAAAGTGATTTGAGTGGTTGCATGTTTTCAGGAAGAGTTCATCTTTCAGGTGGAGCATCATATCTAAATCGCAATGTTCCACTTGATTCCTATCAAGCATCACTTAACCATAATCCCCTCTTTAATTATTATATTTTACAGGAAAACTCTTCCGAAGCAAATTTAGCCCGTGCGAAAAAATGGAAAGAAATAGCCCGTTTTAGTAATTTGATAGTATTCAAAAGGGAAAAATAATAATAAATTATTTATTCACTCGGGAAATTCCTCAAAAATAATCCCCCCCTTTTTAGTCTTTTTCTTTACCTTTGGAGTTATTTTCTTCTCACCCGGTGAAAGTGTTTTTACCTGCACTTTTACCTCTTCTGTAGCTCCCATTTCCTGTTTTTCAATTTCCATTTTTGAAAAGGCATCGCTAACTTCGCTATCTCCATCTGAAAAAGCATCAACTGCAATAAAATTAGAAACACTGTACAAACCCCTTTCGCTTCCTGCTTTTGAAGCAACAGGACTATTCCTGGGTTCATTCCCTTCATTTTTCTTACCCCCTGATTTCATCGATAAAAATATTACTAATGAAATTATCACAATAAATACAACTCCAATTGGTATTGCAATCTTAGAAACAGTAAGGGATTTAGGAAAAGCCCCTATCTTTTCTACAATGGATTCTTCATTTTTCTCTCTTACTTTCCCTTCTATTAAATTTTTTTCTGAAGTTTTTTCAGAAGCAATTTCAATAGGAATCTCTTTTTTGATTTCTTCTTCCTTTTCCACATCCCCCCTTTTAAGACTCTCGAGAGCTTCAATGAATTCTTTACAGTTTTGATAGCGCTTCGTTTTGTCTTTCTCCAGTGCCTTCATCAAAACTTTATCAACCTCTGGATTTAACCCCGAAACCAGAGTTGATGGGAGAGAGGGTATTATCGTAAGAATATTCACTATTGTTTCATTATAATTCTCCCCCTTAAAAGGATTCATCCCTGTTAAACTTCTATAAAAAATCACACCACAGGAATACAAGTCACTCCTTGGATCAACCTCCCCCTTTTTACCCCTTGCCTGCTCAGGACTCATATAACTTGGTGTTCCAAGAATTGTTCCTGTTGTTGTTAAATCTACAAATTCTTCTCCTCCTAATAAATGAAATTTCGAAACACCAAAATCGAGTAATTTGACAATCTCGGTCCCGTCTTCCTCCTTCGAAATAAAAATATTGCTTGGTTTTATATCCCTGTGAACTATATTTCGACCATGAAGAACAGAAAGTCCTGAAAGGGTCTGAATTATAATATCAATTATCTCATTGAGGGGTAACCTCCCTTTTCTACTTAATCTCGCCCTTAAAGTTTCGCCATCAAGATATTCCATTACAAAAAAAGGAATACCTTCATCTGTAGAGCCTACATCAAGAATATCAACTATATTTCTATGCCGAACATCCGCAACTCCTAATGCTTCATTTAGAAATCTCGTTATCTGATCTTTAAACTCAACGAATTGCGGGAGCATTATTTTCAATGCTACTTTTCTATTAAGCCGAATATGAGTAGCAAGATAAACAAGTCCCATGCCACCCTTTGCTATCAGCCGTTCAAGGCGATAACTACCACCAATTACTTTTCCTGCAGGAATTGTCATTTTAAGCTTTGTTATAATTATTATAACAACTTTTTCAACAGAAAGTAAATAATTTGCAGTGGCCCCTTTTCAATCTCATTGTTTTAAAGAAGAAACAAGAATTTCCTTTGCTAAAGAAAAAGGGTTATTAAAAAAATTTGCAGGTAATCCTTCAATGTACAAAACCTTTTCCATATTTCTTAAAATTACAATCCATTCACCCAAATAGTTTTTATAAATTTTAAATTCTTTTCCATTCGAAAACTTTGAAGGTTTCCACCTCTTTTCTACCATTTTTTGAAGTGCTGAAAAAAACTGAAAAGAGTCCTTTGAATCACCTCCTTTGCCATCCCATTGCGTTAGTAAAACAAAAATACCCCTCTGGGGTAATTTTTCATCCTCCGGCCATAAAAAGACAAACCAGTCACCTTTCCACCCATCACTTGCCTTATCCGACATTTCTTCATCAACAAATTCACCCAGCCATGTTTTAATCGAAAATTCCCCCATCACATCCTCCATTGCAATTCTGTAAAACTTTTTTAAATTTTCAGGAAGGGTAAAAATAACATTTTCTGGATTGTCTCTATTGATATAGGATTCCCAGTGAATGACCTGTTCGGTTGAACATGGTGGATTTTGCATTATGCGATTCAGGTTCTCAATACCACCTTCTATAAAAGCTCTTTTCATAAATGAATATCCATAAGAATAAGGGAAAAGGAGGGTTTTCCTTGATACAGGTGGAACCTTCCTTATTTTACTCCATACACTCCCTGCATTTGCCATTATGTTTTCAAGCTCCTTCCCTGATAATTCTTGAGGAAATCCCCCGCCTCCTATTAATTCCTCAACAATCATCGCATCCCCTTCCATAACTGATGTTAGAGCAAGTTTTCTGTCACCCGCCCCCTTTTCTCTTTTCATAAGATTTTTTAAATCATAATTCTGGTCCTGAACCGCATGAACAATTTCATGAAATAAGGTTGTTTCAGCCATAATTTCTGGCATTGCATCAAGAAGCAAAAGTTCATGCTCTTCAATATCGTAAAGACCGAGTACCTGCTCCTCAAGAAGACTGAAATTCGTTTTTTCATAGTCTGCCCCTGCAGGATACAAACCAAGCCTTATCATCATTCTCCCTTCATCAAGAATTTCTAGTTTACTGTAATCGAGGAAAACAATCGATTTTATCCTGTCCATTAATTTTTTTCTCTTTAAAATTTTAAAATTTACATCACCTTTCAAAATAAAATTGTGAATAGAAGCAATCTTTTGAGCTATCAAATTTATCTTTTCCTTCGTAAGGGTCTCAGATTTTTTTTGTTTGATTTTTGCAACATTTTTCAAACTCCCGTCATAATGAAAAAACGAAAAGATAGACGAATAAATTACTGAATTTGAAATAGATATAGATGAATCAACCTTTTTTTCTCCTGCAAAAAAAACAAAAGAAAGAGAAAGAAGTGCGCAAAATGATAAAAAGTAATTACGCATCCTGCTATTTAATTGAAAAGTTCTCACCTGTCGAAACCAAATTCCAGGCTTCATCCCAAGCCCTTAATGTCAGTGTATGAGCCCCCTTTTGCAAATCTGAAACTTCAAAAGAAATATCTTCTATCGGGTCATCAAAAACGAGGTCAACAGGGAAAATATCCTTCCATGATTTTCCATCAATTGAATATTGAATTTTTCTTATATTACTGAAATTATCCATAGTTCTGCCACTTACTTTAAGAGTAGCACCGCTCAAGGCAACAGAAATATTTACCTGTGGTGGGTCATTATCAACAAGAATGGGCTTACTGATTTTAAAATGGCTCACGGCAAATTTAGGGTCATTGGATGGAATATCTGATGCCACAACTTTTATAAGATAATATCCTGCGGGGATGCTCGTTGTATCCCATTTGTAGTTCGTCTGGGATAATTTCTCACCCTCTTTTAAAATCGGAATCCATTGTTCTTCTCCCTCTTTCGCAAAAAATAGTGTATAGGCAATTTCGTCACCATCAGGATTATCTACATCCCATTTAATTTCTATAACAGGGTCATGTTTTATCTCATCTCTGGTTTTTTCTGTAAACTTTTTTCCCAACAAATCACCCTTTGATTCTCCACCTCCGATTGTAACCTCTTTTACAACTGCCTGTTGATTAGCAGGTAAATAATATACCCTTGCATTCCACACACTTGAACCGGGTGGGACTTTTAGCCTGAATTGTATGAATCTTCCAGAATCACTTGTAATGTATCCTGATGATGCTGAAGATGGTTTCGACCATTCAGTCCACCACTTATCAGGTTTTTCAGTGTTTCCAGTCCTCGTTTGCCACGAAATTTTACCTTGTGACCTTAGAATCATTTTACCCCAGACTGCAGGAAAACCTGCATCAAGCACCTCAGAAACAAAATAAGACTGAGCGGGTGACCCCTTCAAAATTCTGTAAATAGCAGAGGGGTCACTCGTCCCCACAAATGGGTTACTACAACTCATGCAAAATGTTAAAACCTGTCTCTCATCAAAATCGAATAAAATCGAATGATTTCCTTCAATATCTACTTCATATATTCTTCCTTTCTCAGCATCACCCGCATAAACCTTCCTTTTATCCTCATTTACTTCGAGAAATGTAAATGGGGCTGATTTATTATAAAGAAGCACGCGCTTACTGCTTTTCCCTATAATAGCATCAATTTCACCCTCCCCTTCAAGAGATGTCGAACTGGTGAAACTTTTAATTTCAAATTTCGTCATGGAGGAAATTGACGGCTTTGAAACTGAAACAGGAGAAATGGATTTAAAACGATTTACCGCACAGATAATAGCATCTTCTTCACCATCCTTTCCTTTCAGTTTCACGATACTTTTAACTTCAGTTGCCTGAAAATCCCATAGAACTTTTCCCCTTCCAGCACCATCAAGTATAAAGAGCCTTCCTCTATTTCCCGTCCCTGCTGCAATTTTCCCTCCCCCTAAATCAGCAAGGGAAAGAACATGGTCTTCACCAGTGTCGGCAAACACATTAATTCGTCCAGAGGCGTCTATCGAATAAACCTTTCCTGAAGGACCTGTTCCTGCCAGTAATACACCCCTTTTGGGATCAAATAAAAGGCTCCATATCTGTTCAGCATCTTTAATTTTTGCCCATGGTTCCGGACCAATTCTTTTTTTCGTTTCAGATTTCTCTTCTCCTTTTCCTTTTCCTTCTTTTTCTTGCTCTTTCTTTTCCCCTTTCTCCTTATCCTGTGGTTCTTTCACTTTAAGTGAACCCTGGTCCAATTTCTCCTCGTTCAATTTCTCATCTTTTCCCTTTTCTTTTACTTTTTCCTCTTCAAACTCTTTTTTTTCTGACTTGTATTCCCTCTTTTTCCATTTTTCCAAAACCGCAGTAGATGGTTCCTTCAGGAGTTTCTTTATATCTTCAGGGGTAAAGCGATAAATTTCCGCTCCGGGCATTCCACCAGCATATACATTCCCCTTTGAATCCACCGCCATTGCAGTTATTACAACACTTTCTGTTCTGGTAAGCAAAAATATCCTATCACCCCTTAGAAGATATATAGCCCCTCTATTCCCCGTTCCAAGATAAATATCGTCGCCCTGACCTTTTGCATAAGACCATACCCCCGATTCCTCCACAAGTTCCATTCTCAATGTATCCCATCCTGCATGTACTTCCCCTTCAGAATTTAAAGTTGTCCCTTCGAATTCCCCTTTTTGAAAGTCTTCAAATTTCTGATATTCAAAATATTGAGTGGAGGTGGCTGAGGTAGTAGCGGAAATGCCAATCGTTAAAATTACAAACAATACGAAATGCATGAAAGAAAAAAGCCTATAAAGAGATTTTTTTTTCACAAGAATTTTCATTTATTAATTTCCTTTCCTGTCCCTGACTTTAAGTTTCATATCTAATTTACCGCTTATCACCATATCGGTGTCAATTATATTCCTGTCCAAAACTGCTTCTGGTTCAGTACCCAAATAGCCTGCCTGAGAACTTAAAATATTAAGTGCGGAATACGGAAGGTTATTAATCATTTTACCTCTAATTGAAACCCCCTGAGCAGGAATTTGAAGTGTAACAACTATCGAATCCGATGGATACCGTTTAGACAAATTTTCGAGCACATCATCGAGGTTATAAGGAGTAACTGTCTGAGGAGATGCTTCATTACCAGCTTCAATTGATACGGTAAGTTGCTTACCCGCAGTGCCCTGAGGAACCACAAATTGCGTTCTGTAAACTATCTCTCCTTTTCCATCCATTTTAACAACTATTACAAATACTTCTACTTTTTCACCTTCCTCCACTTCTTCAGATGAAAAATATGCCCCACCTATATAACCAACCTGATTTGAATAATTGACAGAAATTTCAGCATCAACTCTTTCAATTGAAACAGGTTCAAAGTCACTCCTCAATAACTCAGTCATAACACTGTAAAGTTCTTCGCAGTAGCCTATGTCGAGCGTTCCTGTTTGTTGATAAAATTCCCTTTTTAAAACAAGAGGTTTGTGACCGTGAACCGAAATTTTATATAGGGTGTCGACGACAGCCCCTTCAACATCCGGAGAAAACTTGTCCATTGATGCAATCACAGCCCCCCGAAGTATTGAAGGAGTCATAATAATCTGGTGAAGAACTTCGAAATTCCATATTTCTTCTCTGTGCATATCGGGACTTTTCAGGTGTAACTCCACAGGGATAGTTTTTGCTTTTCTGCCTGAATCTATTAAAATACCACCCTGTTTATCCAGAACAAGTGAACCTATCTCCTTTTCGGGTTGTGACATTTTAAATGAAAGAGCCATAGAAGCAAGACTATGATGAATCACAACCGATGAGGCTGGAATATCAACCCTTCCAAAATTGAACATTGGATGACCAAAAGCAAGAAATTTTTTCCCTTTAACCGCTGTTATTGTCCCTGTAGCTGTAAGGTCGAGGTCACCTCTTGCGAGTTGAATCCCTACACCCTCCCCCGGGTTTACGGATGTTCCCACTGGCAATTTTTCATTCTTCACCTTTCCCGATTTTTTAAGGCTTGCTATTCCCATCATGGAACCTGAGATATTTCCTCCCTCCAATCCTGCAAAATTTGGAACTGGTTGTAAGAAAAAATTCTTTAAATTTTCTGATAGAAAAGAAAAGGCGCGATTACTCATAAGAAGATTTCCTGATAGAGGTACTGTTAAAGGAGAAAGGTTACTACTATTTGACTGGTCAAAAAAATCCCAGTAATCTTTACCCATAAAATTGCTTGAATAAAGAAAATTCGTTTGAGAAGAAATTTTCAATCCACCTTCAATAACTTTCTCTACAAAATTCTTCTCATTCTTTTTAGAAGGTGCTGATGATTCCTCAAAATAAGGGAGCATCTCTTCTATGGGTGTTATTCCAGCAACTGGCTCTTTTGCAAATCTCCATGCATAAGCAAGAGCACCTGCAAGTTTGCCATCGAAGTAAATTGGGGAACCACTCATCCCTGCAATTATCCCTGTTTTTTCAAGAACAGGATGACTGCATCTAACTAAAATTACATCCTGTTTTGGTAGAAACTGATGAATCACACTTATTACTTCCACATCGAACTTTTCAACCTCCCTTCCAGAAAAAACGGTCAGCCCATAACCTTTCATCCCAGGTTTTATGTCTTTAAGTTTGAAAATTGAAAAATCCTTTTCATTTCCATTTTCACCGAGAGCAAAAGAAAAAAATAAAATTCCTGCGACAATTGCAACTAAAGCGGTCAAAACAGGTTTAAGCGATTCTTTTCCTGAAATCATGGGAAAGTTATTAACATATTAGTAGAAGTAGATAAAGTAAAAATTAACAAAATTTCTTTTAAAACTTTTTCAAATTTGAATTTTTCCTGGCATGCGATATAAAAAATAAAAATGAGAAAAGCATGAAAATTTCCATTTACTTTTTTGCACTTCTTCTAATTGATTCAGGTTGCGTTCAGATACTTGGATTCGATGACAAGAGACTCATAAATTCTTATTTAAAACCTTAAGAATAATATCCCTATTCAATAATTTAAGTTCGCTTTTGTCTTCTATAAATCTCTCTACATCTTTCCTAACCCTTGCAAAATCAACACCAGTCAAATTTTCTTTTAAAAAATCATTAAAATTCTTCGCATTTAAATCCAATCCCTTTTTCTCTGTCTGCTCTATGGCATTATTGAGAAATTCAAAATTAGGCATAACATTTTTACCCAAATACCAGATAAGGTCATAAAAGTCCCTTCCCTTAATATATTTTCTAAAAAAGCATGCATGAATTTTTGTTGCATAAAGGGAAGGAATATCAAAATGTAAAATAGTAAAAACAAAATGGTTACTTACTAAAGAGAGTTCCGTATTCCAGCCTCTTGGTGGATTTGAATCTATTTCAATCCTGATTGAAAGTTTTTGCTCCTTTTGTGTGGATAATCCTAAAATATCCAAAACATCCTTAAACTTAACCATTACAGATTGAACAGGTTCTTTTATACCATTCTTAATCTCAATTGAAAGACCATATTCTTCCAATTCAGAAATAATCTTTTTTAAGAAATCGTCAAACTTATAGCCCTGTTTTTTAATCAGTGAAAAATCAAGGTCTTCTGAAAATCTTCTTAATCCATATAGAAGCCTCAATGCTGTACCATCAACAAAGGCAAGATTTTTAAAATAACCTTTATCATGAATAATTTTAAGTATGAGTAAATGTGTTTACATAAGACGGCGAATATAGCGCATTAGCAATAAGAGACCTCTGAAAAAGTGACTTTTTATTACCCGCCTTAAATAGAAGAATAAAGGAAGTAAAGGGGGGATTGGGAAGAAAAGAGATTATTAGTAAAGGGAATTGTATTCTATGGTATTACCTTTATTCAATCAGTGCGTGCTTTGAGGGAGCTGGTAGTAGGACAAAGGAGCAAGGAGATTTAACATAGTGTAAAATAAATTGGCGTTTTAATAGGTGATAATGATGTTTTGTGAAAGTAATGGTGAAAATTCTCGACGATAAAAAAGGAAAGGTAGGAGGGGAAGTTGGCACAAAAATTTCATTAATAATGGAGCCAAATAATAGAGGTGAATAAGGAGAGAAGAATATGTTAGAAAGAGAAAAAGGGACAGGAAAATTTTTTAATAAAATAGTTTATGAGAAGCATGTGCCGAGGGAGCATGAATTAGTAAGGATAAGAGAGGAAATAGATTTTGGCTTTGTAGAGGAAGAGACGAAGGATCTGTATGATGAAAGGATGGGGAGGCCAGCGTGGTCACCTGGGATATTATTTCGGATGTTATTTTTAGAATATTACGCAAATTTATCGGATGTGCAGGTGAGTGAGCAATGCAAATACAACATGTTATACAGGTGGTTTGTAGGATTAGATGTGTGTGAAGAGACACCTGATGACACTACATTAGTAATATTTAGAAAGAGGTTAGGAGAAGAGAGATTTGAGAGGATGTTCAGGAGGGTAATAGAGCAAATTAAGAGTAAGGGGTTGTTAAAGAATAGATACAAGATACTGGATGCGACACATATAGTAGCGAATGTGGCGATAAAAGATACGATAGGGTTATTGAGGCAGGCAAGGGAGAGGGTTTTGAAACGGATTTGGGGAAGATATCCAGTTTGTGGAAAGAAATTGCAAGAGAGGTATGAGAAAACAGAGACAGTGATGAAGGTGATAGAGGGGGAGGAATTGACGAAGGAGTTGGAAAAGACGAGAGAGTTTTTAGAAGAGGTAAGGGGCAAATATGGGAGGAAGGTGGACGAAGAGATAGAGGAAGTAGAGAGGATGCTTTATGGGGATGAGAAGATAGTATCTTTAATAGATCCTGAAGCGAGGTGGGGATATAAAACGAAGGACAAACCTTTTTGTGGCTACAAGGTGCATATAGGGTGCGATGAAAGTGAAATAGTTACCTCCTTAGATGTCCTTTCTGGACAAGAGAATGAAGGCAAGAGTGAGAATGTCAGGAAGATTTTGAAGAAGGAGATGGAGCAGGGTATAAAATATGAGGCGGTGGTAGCAGATGCACTATACGACAGTGCAGAAACAAGGAGAGAGATTCACAGAAGCAGACAGCAAGATGGGGAAAGAGTAAAAGCCTATATTCCTTCGAGGTATAGTAATAAGAATCTGAACAGATTTCGATATGATGAAAAAAGGGATGCAATTATTTGCCCTGCAAGAAATATATCTATCGGTAAAAGTCCGCATGGTGGAGGTCATATTTACTATTTTTCAGTAGAATCATGCAGAAATTGTCCTTACAAAGATACTTGCCCACCACTTAATGAAGGTAGGGTAAGAGTTTTTGTGAGTGAAGACCAAAAAATAAAATTGATGGATGAAGATGAGGAGAGGAAAAAAGCTTTAAAAATACGCCGGACAATAGAACGAAGATTCGGGATTGGTAAAAAAATACATGGACTTGGGAAAGCAAGATACTGGAGTAGAGCAAAGGTGGCTATTCAATGTTTTATGACATTTATTGTAATGAACTTAAAAAGAATGATAAGACTAATCAGTATGAAAAAATTGAAAGAGGAGGTGTTGCAGGCTGCTTAGGTTTAATGAAATTTAAAGGGAACTGAGAAAAATTATTAAGATTTTATTTTTGAATTCCGTTCCCTTTTCAGGGTAAATTGTAAATTCCCCTCTCCGCAGAAGCTTAAAAATTTATCCTAAAGGGATCATGGGAAAATTATGGGATACTTTTTCAGAAGTTTCAAAAAATTTGATTGACAAATCTGAATCAATGTAGTAGCAGTTTTTTTAACATGCGGGAGTAGTTCAGCGGTATGAACGCCACCTTGCCAAGGTGGATGTCGGGGGTTCGAATCCCCTCTCCCGCTCAAGAAAGAATCTCCATGTTCTTCTTCAAAGAAAATGAACGAGGATGATAAATTTGAGATGAGTGAAAATGGGAAAAAAGAAGGTAATCAGGAAACACCCTCTGAAAAAAGTATCAAGCCCCCTTTAAAAACCGGTTTTATTCTACTAATAGCATTTTATGTTATTTACGGCATTACCTACTGGGATAGACTGCTGAGTCACTCCGGTGATAATCATTATGTATATCAGGCGGATGCATTTTTGCACGGACAGCTTCATCTTACAAAACCCCCTCCTCACGGAAATGATTGGGTTCGTTTTAACAACAAATGGTATGTTTCCTTTCCTCCTCTCCCCGCTATATTGATGATGCCCGGGGTAAAAATCTGGGGATATAACTTTAACGACAGGCTTTTTACATTCGCTTTCAGTGCCATACCTATACTTTTTCTTTTTCTCACCCTCGAATATCTCCGCGGGCAGGGCAGAATTTCAACAACCCGGCGAGAAAACATAGGACTTTGCATCCTGTTTGGAGCAGGAACGGTATATTACTTTGTAGCAGTTCAGGGAACGGTATGGTTCACTGCACAGGTGCTTGGTGCTACTTTTGCATCCGCATATATGTTTTACAGTCTTGATGCAAGAAGACCTTTTATTGCAGGGGTTTGCCTTGGACTTGGCTTTCTATGCAGAACTCCACTTCTTTTTTCTTTCCCTCTTTTTCTCTATGAATTGCTCAAAAACGAAAAAAACTTAAATGGGATTAAAGATTGGGTGGGTTCCTTTTTCAAATGGAAAAACTTGAAAAAAATTCTTCTGTTTGCGATTTTTCCTGCAGTTGTCCTTATCTTTGCCATGGTAATTAATTACTTGAGATTTCAAGACCCCTTCGAATTTGGGCATCGTCATTTAAATGTCCTGTGGACATCTAAATTCAGCAAATGGGGACTTTTCAATTACCATTTCCTTTCAAAAAATCTTGCCTGTATTTTCACCCTTTTGCCATGGCTTTCGAGAATACCTCCATACATCACCATTTCAAATCATGGACTGGCTTTATGGTTTACAACTCCCGTTTTACTTTATCTTTTATGGCCTAAAAAAACCGGTGGGCTCCACCGTGCACTCTGGATAACAGTTCTTTTTACAGCGGTATGGAGCCTATTTTACCAGAATACAGGATGGGTGCAATTTGGATATCGATTCGCTGTAGATTATCTTCTATTTTTGGTTGTGTTAATTGCAGTAGGGGGAAGAAAACTCACAAAAGTTTTTTGGACTTTGGTAGTTTTTGGTATAGGAGTAAATCTGTTTGGAGCAGTTACTTTCGGAAGGGCTCCACAATTTTATTCTAAAGATCAAACACAGCTGGAGTTTTTCCAACCTGATTAAATAATAAATCAGGGACGGCAGAAATGAGAAAAGGAAAAAGGAAAAGGGGATAGAGGAAAGGAAGGAATGAAAAGTATAAAAAATTTTTTATCGAGGTGAGGTAAAAATGAAAGTATGTTCAGAATGCAAAGCAATTAATAGTGATGAAGCACGATTTTGTTGCGAGTGTGGGAAACCATTGCCTGAATCACAGGCAGGAGGCAAACTACCTCAAAAAACAATTCTCGCTACACCTGCTATAAAAATTGATGAGCGGGCGGTAGCATCTCCGGTTCAATCAACACCACAACCATCCTCTCCCCCTCAAGCAAGTGCAAAAAAAACAATAATTGGAATGCCATCAGTTGAAGCAAGCGCAATATCAGCAAAAAAGCCACCTGCATCAGAACCTGCTCCCGCGGTGGCAGCTAAGGCTGTGAAAGCAAAAGCTCCAGATGAAATGATTGACATTGGTAAAGCAAAAAAAGCGGCACAGGAAGCAGCAGGGAAAACTATTTTAGGTGTGTCTCCTATTTCGGTTGACCAAATTTCAGGAGGAGGAACACCAGCAAAAAGTTATAAAGAAGAAAAACCAGTATTTGAACCAACCATAGAAGCACCAGTAATTGCCCAGCAAAAAACCCCTTCTTATGCAGAAGGCATGGCGGGGATTGGAGGAATTCAACCGCAGAGGCAAAGGAGTGAAGCATCTGCTGAGGGAATGTATGTCAAAGGACAAATTCAAATGGCTCCATCAGCAAGAGCAAGTCTGCCAGGTGAAAGCACTGCCCCTCGTCCCTCAAGAATAGGGGCAACTACAATGCTAATGGTGAGAAAAGCAGCAGCAATTCCGCGCTGGCTTATAATTGCCATTGTTTTAGTTGTCGCTGCAGGAACAGGATTAGGATTTTTAATCAAAAAATTTGTAATAGAACCGCGAAAACCAAAAGTTGTAAAAATGCTCGTGAAGCAGAACCCAAACTTCCAATCAGTTGACATAGAGATAGAGACTATAAATACAAAAAATGTAGATACTATAATGGTAGGGGAGCAAAAATTTAAAATCGAAAACCAGAAGAGTTTACTTACCCTACCAATTGGTCCTGTCCATCTTGGAGAAAATATAATTGAAGCAAAGTTATTCGATAAAGAAGGAAAAGAAAAAGGTACACTAACCCTTGACTTTCTTTTGACAAAATTCTGGCAACCCCAGACCCAGACACTTGAAGAAGCCAATCCTGTTGTGGGTATTTATTTTCAGACCATGCCTGATGCTTCCCTTTTTATTGATGGCGAGCCATCTCCGGGTGAAGGACCTGGAAAATTTCTTTACAGAAAAAAAATTTCTGAACTTCTTTCAAAATCACCACCTTCTGAAGGAAATACATGGGTCGTAAGTTTTGATTACCTTCTCAAAAGGAAAGGGGCAAAAGACGATACTGGAAAGGTCGAAATCGAAATTCCCACTGTTAGACTTGAAATAGAAAAACCTGCAAATGGTGCTATAGTTACAAAAGATTCGGTCGAATGCACAGGAAAAACAGAACTGGATGCTCAGGTTAAAATAAATGGTACAATGGTAGATGTTCAAAATGGAAGATTTGCAACTAAAATTCCATTACCTGAATACAGGATTTACGAAATAGTCGTTGAAGCAATATCTGCCAAAAGAGGTCCCAGAATAGCAAAAGTCAAAATTGAAAGAGTAAAGGATATGACAGAATTAATAAAGGATTATGAAAAAGGGGTTGATAAAGAACTCGGATGGGAAAAATTAAATCAGAATCCAAAGCAATATACAGGTAAAAGGGTTTCGATGAATGGCAAAATTTTCAATATACAAACTGAAAAAGGGGTAACAGCTTTCCAGATGCTTGTTGCAGATGGGTGTCCGGAAGGAGCTCGATGTAGCGTGGTTGTAACATACAAAGGGGAGATGGAAGCAGGAGAACAGAGTTTTGTTACCGTGCTGGGCGAAGTCACCGGTTCAGAAACGCTCGAAACAAAGACAGGTTCGAAATTTACCGCTCCTAAAATAGAAGCAAAGTTTGTTCTTGCACAGGAGGAGCAAAAAAAGAAGAAAAAGAAAGGAAGATGAAACCACTTCGAACAGTTTTTATAATTAACCCTACTGCAGGAGGTTCCAGAAAAGATTCTCTGAGAAAGAAACTCATTGCTAATATTGCCAGAACTTACCCTGATTCGCCAATAGAAATGACAAAAAATTCTGCTGAAGCGGAACATGCAGTCAGAATGTATCTTCAGAAAGGATTTGAATGCATAGCCGCGGTAGGAGGGGATGGAACTTTGAATTCTGTCCTTCAGGGCTTTTTTCGGGATTTAGATGGAACCCCCGTAAAAGAAGGAGCATCACTGACAGTTATCCCCTTTGGAACAGGCGGAGATTTTCGTAAGACTCTTGGCATAGAATCCGACCCAATTGCAGCACTTTCCCTTTTAAAAGGTGAAGATACAAAACCCTGCGATGCTGGAATTGTAGAATATACCACTTTCGAGGGGAAAAAAGAAAAAAGGTATTTTCTAAATATTACAAGCTTTGGAATAAGCGGACTTGTTGATAAATATGTTCTTGAATCTTCAAAAAGATTTGGCGGAACAATTACTTTTTTTGTATCAACAATAAAGGCATTTATGAAATGCAAAAAGTCACATATATTAGTTGAAGTTGATGGCATCGAGTCAATTATTCAAAAATGCCTGCTTGTAGTAGTAGCAAATGGAAAATTTTTCGGAAGTGGCATGCAAATAGCACCGGATGCAAATATATCAGATGGAATTTTCAATATCGTTACAATTGCAGAATTTGGCATGAAGGACTTTCTAAAATATGGCACTAAACTCTATGGAGGAGAAAAAGTACACAATCCTCAAGTCACTTATACTTCGGGCAGGAAAATTTCTATCATACCTCAAACCAACAGTGACATCATGTACATGGATATGGATGGGGAGCCAATCGGGAAAATTCCTGCTAATATACAGATTCTACCATCAGCGATTCGGTTGAAGATATAAAACTAAAACCCTAAATGAGCGAATTCCTAAAAAAAAGAAATTATCCGAACCTAACATGGTGGAAATCTTCTTTACTTTGCCTTTTATCTGCAGGACTTTTGATTTTCAGTGTCCCCAAATGGAATCTTTTTTTCCTTGCATGGATATGGGCATGCCCCATTTCACTTGTAATAGTATCACCAAAAACAAAGTTACGCGGCGCCTTCTTATATGGCTGGTTAACAGGATTGGCAATTCATGCAGGAGGATTTTACTGGCTGCAGGAAACTGTTGAGAGATTCGGAAACTTAACCCCTCTTATTTCATGGGGAATTTTCTTCTTCTTCGTAATAGCGAGTGGACTTAGTTATGGAATTTTCTCTATTCTGGTAAAAATACTCTTAAAAACCCCTCTTCCTTTTCCCCTTTCTATGGGTTTTTCTATTGTCCTGATAGAAAGTTTTTTTCCTCATCTCTTCCCATGGAATATTGGGATGAGCCATTGGGCATTTCCACTTTCTATTCAGAGTGCTGAAATATGGGGATGCTCCGGAATAAGTGCCATTATTATGATTTTTAATGGTATAATCTTCGAAAAAATTGCAGGAGATGCAGGATGGCTTGAAAGAACTAAAAAGATGGAAATCACAGCAAAAGTGGCTGCTATGACTTTCATCCTGCTTCTATTGGGAGGGGCTTTGAGAATGGAAAATTTAGGGTCGAATGAAAAATCAATGCCCTCCCTCAAAGTTGGTATTGTTCAACCAAACATTTCCATTGAAAAAAAGAAAGATCCATCATGGGGGCTTCGCAATCTCTGGCTCCTCCAGAGTTTATCTTCGAACCTCCAGCAGAGAGGAGTTAGATTAATCGTATGGCCTGAAACATCATACCCTTTCATAATTTCAAGAGACAGTAAAACCGATTTTGAAAACTCAAGGAAAAGACTCGGTCACCTTGAAGTTGCAGTTTTATTTGGAGCATTGAGCCACGGGGAAGGAAAAATCTATAATTCTGCTTTCATTACCACCCCCGATGGGAAATTAATTGGTCCATCTGACAAAAACAACCTCGTTCTATTTGGAGAATATAATCCCCTGCATGATTTGCTACCAGAATCCATCAAAATCAGATATCCAGAAATTGCAAGAAGAGGACTATCGCCGGGAAGTAATCCTGTACCACTCGAATACGAAGGGATAAAAATAGGTGTTTTGAATTGTTTCGAAGATATTCTTTCTAATTACACAACAAAAGTTGTAAAAGCAGGGGGAGATTTCCTCGTGAATATAACTAACGACGCATGGTTTGGCGATACCGCTGAACCATGGCAGCATTTCGCCCTTTCCGTATTTAGAACCATCGAAAATCGCAGATACCTTGTTCGCTCGGTTAATACAGGAGTAAGCGGAGTGATAAATCTTTTAGGTAAAACTATCTATAGAAGTAACACCTTTGAGCAGGAATTTGAAATTATTGGAATCAGGCTTTCAAAAGCAAAAACCTTATTTACTATCATCGGAGATTGGTTAAAATGGTTTTCATTATTTATTGTTTTTATTACTATTTTGATTAATCTAATTCAGAGGAAAAACCTTTAAAGAGGTGTAAAATGCAACCATTAAAAATTCCATCATGTAACAAACAAGTAATATTTTTGGTTTTCTTATTTGTCATTTTTTCCTGTAAATCGAGAAGCACACAAAATCCAAAAGTTATAAATGAAATAAATGAAACAAGTAAAAAAAGTGAAGAAAGTAACAGAAGTTTACAGGAAGAAGATAGCACTAAGTCAAAAGAAGAAGCATCACCAAATCATGTTAAGGAAATTTTCTGGAATCAGGTAGCCGGTAGTTTTTATCCATCAGACAGCGAAACTATTAAAAGTATGATTAGTGATTATCTTCAAAAAGCAAAAAAACTCAGTGAACTGGAAAAAAGGGACCTTGTGGGTATGACTGCTCCTCACGCAGGATACCAGTATTCCGGACCAGTTGCAGCATGGGGCTACAAGCAAATTGAAGGTAGAAACATTTCCACTGTTGTTATTTTAGGATTCAGCCATCACGGGTTTTACCCTTATAGTGCAGTCTTACCTTATGACAGTTACAGAACACCACTTGGAACTGTTCCTGTCGATACTGAACTGCGAGATAAACTTGTTGAAAAAGGAAAAGGAATAATTGTGGCAAACAAAACACCTTTTATGGGAGAACATTCAATGGAAGTTCACATTCCTTTCATTCAAACTGTTCTGCCGCAGGCTCGCATTTTGCCTATAGCAGTTGAAGGGAGAGGTGGAAAAATAGATGAGGGTCTTGCAAAACTCCTCTTTGAAACCATAGGAGGACGGAAAGATATATTCGTAGTTGCATCAACTGATTTAAGTCATTACACTCCTTACGAAGATGCCAATCAGACCGACAAAGAAACTCTAAAATGGATAACGGAAATGAATCTGCAGAAAATTGTAGAAGAAGGACCAGGTGCAAATAGAATGTGTGGATACTATCCAGTAGGGGTACTTTTGAATTTTTTCAGTCTTTACAATAATAAGGATAAAAAAGGAACGATGGTTTATTATGCTAATAGTGGAGACACATCAGGTGATAAAACGAGAGGAGTTGTAGGATATGGTGTAGTTATGTTTTCACTTCCACCAGGTACAAGAACGGGAGAAGTTACACAGGGCGAAAAAGAAAAATTCAGCGCACTTTTAACAAATTATAAAGACCTGATAAATTCTATTGCAAAAAAGAGTATAGAAGATGCAATATTGGGAAAAGAAACCGAAATACCGGAAATAAAAGAAGAGGTGCTCAAGCAAAAAATGGGTTCGATTGTTAATATATATCTGGATGGAAGAATTTATGGCACTGGAGCAGAATTGAGTTTTGAACTCCCATTTTTTCGTTCTGTTATAGAATCTGCAAGAAAAACTATATTAAGTGATTCACGCTACCCCACCCCATCACCAGACAGGGTTGGGGAAATCGAAGTAGAAGTTTATGCAATTTCAAATATCCAGCAAATTGAAGATTTTCAGGTGGAAACTCTTGAAGGGGATGGAATTATTGTAAAAGGTAAAAAAGGGGAAGGAATTGTTTTTCCGCAAGAAATGGATAAAATGGGATGGAATAAAGAAGAAGCACTGCAAATGGGTTGCAGAAGAGCAAATTTAGGAGTAGATTGCTATAAACAAAATAATTTTCGCGCTGAAGGACTAAAACTTGAAGTTTTAAAAGGAGAAAAAATTTGAGGAGAAATACAATCTATATTTGTGGTTTTATATTTTTCTTCACTCCTTTAATAATAGGGGCTTCCTGCAGTAAAAAAAATGCCTTTGAAGGAAAAATAGTAAGAGAAAAAGAAGTAGAAGAAAGCAAAACAATTTCTATTTCACACTCTGAGCAAATAGAAACAACTAAGAAAGATGAGGATATGAAGATGGAAAAAAAAGAAAAAAAGTATGAACTGAGTCTTGAAGAAAAAAAATATCTGATGAAACTGGCAAAAGATTCGGTTTACCACGCAGTAACCGGAAAAAAATTCATTCCACCTGAACCCCCTGCTGAAATGAAAATACTAAAAGAAAAGGGAGCTGCTTTTGTCACTCTGAAAAAAAATGGGGAATTGAGGGGTTGCATCGGACACATAATTGCAATGAAACCACTTTATCAGTGCGTGGCAGAAGTTGCAAAAAGTGCTGCCCTCCAGGACCCAAGGTTTCCTCCTGTAACAGAATCAGAATATCCTTCACTTCATTTTGAGATTTCAGTCCTCACACCCCCACAGGAAGTAAATGACCCTAACGAAATCATTATTGGAAAAGATGGGGTTATCCTCGATTATGGTGGAATGTACCATGGAGTTTTTCTGCCTCAGGTTCCAGTTGAACAGGGATGGAATCTCATTGAATATCTCGATAATCTTTGCTACAAAGCAGGAGTGTTCAGAAAAGGATGCTGGAAAGACAAAAATGCAAGACTCAGCAAGTTTCAAGCCACTGTATGGGAAGAGGAAGATGTAAAATAAAATTGTACTATAATTAAGTTTAAAATATTAAACAATTTATCAAACCTATGAAAAAAATTCGTATATATGCAGATACATCAGTAGTTGGTGGTTGTTTTGATCCAGAATTTAAGGAATGGTCAAATGGACTTCTTTTAGATTTTCAAAGAGGAGTTTTCCAATTAATTCTATCAGTCCTTGTAGATGCTGAAATCCAGGGGGCTCCTGATGAGGTAAAAAAAATATATATAAAATTCAGACAAAGTGCAGTTGAAATTGCTGAGCTTACACTGGAATCAATTGAATTGGCTAATGCATATATCGAACATAAAATTTTATCTCCTAACTTTATCAATGATGCCAGACATATTGCTATTGCTACAGTATCAAATGCAGATTTATTGGTCAGCTGGAATTTCCATCATGTGGTGAATTTTGAAAAAACTTTAAAATTCAATGCTGTGAACATGGAGATGGGCTATAAACCTATTTTAATATATTCACCAATGGAGGTAACAAAACATGGTTCTGAAGGCAGTTGAAATAATTCGGTCTATAAGGGATAAACATTATGAGCAAACAAAAAAACTTTCTATAAATGAACAAATTGAGTTTTTTAAAAGGAAATCAGAGGAGTTAAAGAAGGAACTTAAAACTTTTAAGCAGTCAACTGAAGATAAAACAGAACAAATATCCAAAGTTTGAAAATTTCTTCGCAGTTTCTGGCATGATTTAAAAAATATTTCGAAACGGTCGTTCGCCAATATAAAAAATTAGCATGGTTCAAAAGGTAGGGGCGAACGGCCGTTCGCCCCTACAAAAATATTAAAAAGTGGCAAAAATCCACCATTTTTGTAGGGGCTTGATTTATCAAGCCCAATTTTTAGAACCATGCAAAAAAATTATATGATATTATAAGTTATAATAGATTTGTAAAAGCCCAGTTAAATGCAAACAAAAAAAACCCACCTTCCCTTACTTTTAGTAGATAGAATGCTTGGAAAATTAAGCCGCTACTTAAGGATGGCAGGATATGATGCGATTTATCTAAGAGAAGAAATAGACCAGGTCAAAGAAGCAAGAAGAATGAGGCGAATTTTGATTACAAGGGATAAAATTGCTCTGTCAAGATGCCAGAAACTCCATATCCCCTGCATCGAAGTTTTTGATAATTATCCAGAAAAGCAATTTGAAGAGGTTCTCGGAAAATTGGGGAGTTTTGGCAAACCATTACCATATTCAAGATGTATCAAATGCAATGAACCCCTTGAAAAAATTCTTGATAAAAAACTTGTAGAAGGATGGGTTCCACCCTTTGTTTATAAAACCCAGGAGCAATTTAAAAGGTGCCCTGCCTGTGGAAGAATTTTCTGGAAAGGCACTCACAGGAAAAAGATGGATGAGATAATTGAAAAAAGTTGGCATGGTTCAAAAATTGGGCTTGATAAATCAAGCCCCTACAAAAAATGATGGAATTTTACCCCCCTTTTTGCCACTTTTGGGGGTAATTAGTTTCGTTATTTTTAAACTTTGAACCATGCCAAAATAAGTACACCCATTTTCTTTTTTAATTGTCACTATAAAATAAAGAGTGTAATACTATTTAATAAGTCATGAGAAAATTAAAAAACAAAAAATTTATCGGTTTTTTCATTGTAATATTAATTTCAGGAGCCTGCGGTTTAAATCTAACTGGACAGAATAAAGATACTGAAATTGCTGAGGACTTGACAGTTGAGGAGCAGGAAGACTGGATTTACGACACGGAAATAGAACCCCATCCAAATTGCACATCAAATGTGGATTGTGATGATGGTGAGCCATGTAATGGCAATGAAGTATGCGATGAAAGTGGAAATTGTATAAGTGGTGAGCCTCTTGCAGATGATTCCCCTTGTCAAACAAACGAAATCCAACAAGGGAAATGTAAAAATTCTCAATGTGTTCCTATTAATTGCGGGAATAGAGTAACTGATGAAGGTGAAGAATGCGACGATGGAGCAAATGGTAACCAGGAAGATGGATGCAGGGACAATTGCACATTTTCGTGCAGTAGCGATAATGATTGTATAGATGATTTACCATGCACTTCAGACAAATGTGAAATAGGTGGAAATGGGAAAATATGCACTAATTATTCTCTCTCTGCAGGTTCACCATGCGAGGATGGGTATTCCTGCACTATTGACGATACATGCGATAGTGATGGAAATTGTTACGGTACAGAAAGTGATGAAGAGTGCACTGTAGAAGGAAGTGTATGCAGACCTCTATGTTTTTCATCACCTTCAGGTTGTGGACTGCCTCCTGAGACTTTGACTCTCACATGTCCGGAAATTGTTGAGTTGAGTTCTTCAACTACAGCATCATGCGAAATAGGGCTCGATTCAATGACAGGGCAAACTCCGTGCATTGAATGTGAAACAAAAATTGGAAGAACCATTTTAGATTACAGTGATTTTAGTAATTCAAGTGGTGAATGCAACCTCGATAGCTGGACACTTATAAGTGGAAACAATTGCAGGGATGCTTACGATTTACCAGCATGTCCAATTACTTCTACGAATAAACCATGTTGCGACAATTTATCAGCAATTTGTTACAATTTATCAGGCGACTGGGTTCTTCGTTCAGATAAAAGAACAAATTGTAATGGAATAGAGGAATGGAGGATTACAAAAACATTTGATACTACAGGTCTGAGCAATTTAAAAATTTGCCTCGATATAGGAAAACCGGGAGGAATAACCAATGACGAATTTTTGGTTATAACTGTTTCAGATGGAACTAATACAGAAAATGTTGCCTGTTTAGACGGAGATGAAATTAAAAACAATGTTGTTTACGATTCTAACAATGTTCTTTTTACAAAATGCTATCCTCTTCCTGATTGGGCACAAAACAATCCTTCTGTTACAATTACAATTTCTGCGGACTCAAGTAACGATACAATGTTTATCGATGACATATTAATAACAGGTGAAATTTCAGGATGCACTCCAAATGAAGTAACTCTCTTTCAAGAAACTTTTTCTGGTTGCCCAGACCTGACAAGCAATGGATGGACAGTTTCAGGTAATCCAATTTGTCCTGGGACAATTAATTCTACATGTTCAGGAACAATTGAAGCTAATGGAAGTTCCTGGACAATAGAAAGAGATGTTGATACTACGGGAGCAGACGGTGAAATCACACTTTCATTTGACCTTGTTGACCACCAGGCAAACGATAGAGAAGGAATTACAGTTGAATTTTCGACTGATAACGGATTAAACTGGAAAACTGTGTGGAGAGAGGGGGCGCCTCTTGGAAAAGATGATACATGCCATACCATATCTAAAAACCTCTCAATTTTAGACCCTAAAAGTGCTCGAAATCCTGCATTAAAAATTAAATTCGTTGTAAATAGTAATGATAAACCAGTAGATATTGGCAATATTCGTGTTACAGGTCTTGTTTTTTGCGATTCATCATCAATTTTAAGTTCCAATGTAACAGAATCTGGAGGTGGAAAATACGAACTCAGTATAAACAACTCATCTTCCACACAAATAACCGCCCTTATTTCCTGTAAATGGGATGACCTTCCTGAACCGCCACCTGATATATCCTATGTAACATTCACAAAGTAGAATTAAATTCCAGTCCTTTTAATTTATACAAATTTCTGTTATGTTTTTTATGATGACTCTTGAAAAACTTTGCGATATCCTCGTTCAAGGAGGATTTATGACTGTGGAGCAAAAAGAATCTGCTCTACAGAATGCAGAAACACAGAAAAGAAAACTTGCTCGAAACGACACATTTAACACAAGGGAGGGTTTGCGGGGTAGAATTATTTTAGATGTATCACCCGCACAGATAATTGCTTCCATGAACTTCGCCATACCGGGTCAAAGCGGAAAAATTCTAACAGAGGATTTCATTACTGAAAAACTTGCTGAAATTCTCGGTTACAGATACTTAAAAATAGACCCTCTTAAACTTGATGCAAAACTCATATCAACAACCATTTCAAAACCTTTTGCGCGCAGACATTCAATAATACCAATAGAAATCCGAGATGGTATAATGACAGTTGCAATTTCAAATCCTGGTGATACGGCACTCTTAGATGAACTTTCCCGCGTAACAGGAATGAAGATTACTCCAGTGCTTTCTTCCAAAACCGATATTCAAAAAGTAATAACTGAAATTTATGGTTTCAGCACCTCTGTAAAGGCAGCCGAAGCCCAGATGACACAGGGGATAGACCTCGGAAACCTCGAGCAATACATTCGTCTGAAAAAAGTAGAAGAAATTGAAGCTGACGACAAACATATAGTAAACGCAGTTGAATACATCCTTCGTTATGCTTTTGACCAGAGAGCAAGCGATATTCATATTGAGCCAAAAAGAACATATTCACTTGTAAGATTCAGAGTTGATGGCGTTTTGCACAATATCTACAACATACCCAAAGTAGTCCATCCCGCTCTTGTATCCCGTATAAAAACAATGAGCAGACTCGATATTGCTGAAAGGAGAAGACCTCAGGATGGGAGATTCAAAACCGAATTTGCGGGTAAAGAGATAGAAATAAGGGTATCAACAGTCCCTGTTGCTTTTGGAGAAAAGGTTGTACTCAGGATATTTGACCCGGAAATGATGGTTCACAATCTCGAGGACCTTGGCTTTTTTGAGGAAGAACTAAATAAATATCTTAGATTCATATCGCAACCATACGGATTAATACTTGTGACAGGACCAACAGGGAGCGGTAAGACAACAACCCTTTATTCAACACTTCAAACGCTCACAAGTAGTGAATTAAACATCTGCACAATAGAAGACCCGATAGAGATGGTGCTCGATGACCTCAACCAGATAGCAATTCAACCGAAAATAGGTCTGAGTTTTGCCCATGCTTTGCGACATGTACTTCGTCAGGACCCTGATATAATTATGGTTGGTGAAATAAGGGATAGTGAAACTGCACAGTATGCAATTCAGGCAGCAATGACAGGACACCTTGTTTTCTCGACACTCCACACAAATGACACTGCATCAAGCATAGTTCGTCTTATTGACCTTGGAATAGAACCATTTCAGGTTGCTTCAACTCTAATTGGCGTTGTGGCACAGAGGCTGCTGAGAAAAGTTTGCCCTGATTGCAGGGAAGAAACAATTCTCACTTCTGACCAGATGGAAATGCTTGGAATACGGCTGACAGATAATGAAAACCTGAGGTTAAAGGTATATCAGGGTAGAGGCTGTCCCAAATGCAGGTCTACAGGACTGTGGGGAAGAACAGGTATTTTTGAAGTTCTTGAAGTAACAGAAAAAATTCGTAAACTAATAATCCAGAGGAAATCTTCAAAAGAAATTGAGAAAGAAGCAATATCAGATGGAATGCTAACTCTTCGGGAACTGGCTATAAAAAAACTTGCAAAGGGTATAACATCCTTTTCAGAAGTAATTCGAGTCACAAATCAGGAGGAACTCTGATGAATGAAAGTAAAGAAAAAGAATGGATTGGTGAAATCATTTCATGTTACAGAGCAGGTTTCCCATTAATAGAGGCAGTTTCATACGAAGAATCGAGAGTAGAAAATATTTTGAGCAAAACATTCGAAGAATTAGGAGTTCCCTTCTACTCTTTCTCTCCTTCGCTTAAATTGCGAAAAATTCTGGAAGATATTCAAAAAACAGATAGTCCTTCCATTTTCCTTATAAAAGACCTTCACCTTTTCTGGGGAAGACCCTATGTCACAAGAGCAATAAGAGACCTTCTTCCTCGTATCGGGCAGGAGCATCAATGCATCATCTTACTCTTACCTTTTGAATTTGTGCCTCAGGAATTAGCTCGTGAGGTTGTCGTAATCAATATTCCTCTTCCTTCTGCCAGAACGATAGGTGGGTCTGTTTCATCCATTTATTCCGATGTCACGATTCCCGTTAGTGAAAAAATGCTTCAGGAAGTAGGAGAGGCACTTAAAGGATTAACGATGGACCAGGCGACACGGGTTTTGAGGAAAATCCTGCTTTTACACGGACCAAAAGGATTATCTGCAATCAGTCAGGTATTAAACGAAAAAAAGAAACTAATTCGCACCGGGAAAGTTCTTATTCCAATTGACTCTGTAGCAGGAATGGAGAACCTTGGTGGTGCTGGAGAATTAAAACGGTGGTTATGGGAAAGAGAAAGAGCATTTACTTCCCAGGCACGAGAATTCGGTCTCCCAGAACCCAAAGGACTTATGCTCACAGGTATTCAGGGATGCGGGAAAAGTTTATCTGCAAGGGTAATTGCAGGAGCATGGGGAATGCCACTGTGGAGACTCGAATTACCACTCGTTATGGGACAGCCTTATCCAGAAGCAGCACTTTACGAGGCACTGAAAACAATGGATGCAATGGCACCTGCAATTTTATGGATAGACGAAATAGAAAAAGTTTTCCAGATGAATATTGAAGGACCTTCAGCGAGAGTTATGGGTGCTTTTATTACATGGTTAAGTGAAAAGGAAACACCAGTTTTTGTAGTTGCCACCGCTAATGAAGCACAATCTCTTCCTCCTGAACTCGTCAGAAAAGGGAGATTCGATGAAATTTTCTTTTTCGATATTCCTGACATCCACGAAAGAGAAGAAATTCTTAAAATTCACCTTCGTTTAAGAACAAAAGAGGCAGCAGGCATTGACATTGAACCACTACTTCTTAAAACAGAACTTTTTGTGGGAAGTGAACTCGAACAAATAGTTATCTCTGCTTTATACAGAGCCTTTTCTGCCGGCAGAGCCCTTCAGCAAAAAGACCTTATAATTGCAACAGAGGAAACTGTCCCTCTTTATCGCACTTACGAAGAAAAAATTAAAGAACTAAAAGAATGGGCAAAGGGGAGAACAAGACCTGCCAGTATAGAACGCCGAAAAACCGACTTTTTCGAAAAAAAGTGAAAATTTTTGGCATGATTTAAAAAATTGGGCTTGATAAATCAAACCCCTCCAAAAAATGGTGGATTTTTGCCACTTTTTAACACTTCTTGAACCATGCCATATTTTTCATATTTTCTTTTTGAGGAGGTCTTTTATCTTACCTCCTAAAGTTCCCCCGTCTAATTTTGAAAAAATGGATGACTTTTTTTGTTTTTCCTCTTGAAGTTTAATTATATTAAGATGTCTCTGGGCCTCCATATTATGAGGATTGATTTCAACAGTTGCTTTTATATGCTCACGATAATCCTGCAATTTTCCATCCCTCTTCGATGCCAGTGCAAGAAAAAAGTGAGCCCTCTCGCTTTGAGGAGACTTTTCCACAGCATCCTTTAACATCTGAACATACAATCCTATCGGTTCTCCTGGAGCTGCAAGGCATACCTTTGCCCATGCATACACAGCAATGTATTCTCCATTATCAGTTCCCTTCTCAATTACAGGTTCGAGAAACTTAACAACCTCTCTATAATTCTTCTTGTTTAGCATTACCAGAGCTTTTTGAAACGAAATCTCATCGGTTAAAACCTGCCTTACTATCTGTTCTTCCTCTTTTGAATCTTTACCTGTCCCTTTAAGATGTTCAAGATACTTTTGCCTTGAATCAGGGTTTACTAAAATATCCATTGCTTCCTTTACTTTCTGGGAAATCTTCTCAAATCCCTTTTCAAGTTCTGCAACTCCAAGACTCCTGACTCTATCGGGGTGAAACTGCTGAAGTATTCTAACAAAAGCATCCTTTATTTCCTCTGAGCCTGCATCCATTGAAACTTCGAGAATCTCAAAATAATTCCCATTTTCTATTTGCTCCATTTTCTTTTGCATCATTACAAGCATTGTCTCGATTCTCTTTTTTCTTTCTTCGTTCTTTCTCCTTTCTTCCTCCTCCATTATCTTTGCAATTTCAAAATCGAGTTTACCAGTCAGAAGCAAAACATAAAGTACAACATTCATTGCTCTTGGAGAAAAACCACCAATGCCTCTTACTTTTTCAATCGTCCAGATTTTTTCTCCCAATAGTATCAAAGCATTCATCTCTTCTACATTCCATCCAAAACTCTTCCTGCATTCTTCAATCTCTACCACTTTGAACATATGTCCACTTAATTTATCAACCGCACCTGCAAGCATTTCATCAGACCAGGATTCCCTAACCGCCTCAGGTAAAATTGCAGAAAGGTCGGTCTTAAGCATACTATCCCCTGCCATTTCGCTTATATTTTCATCTCTGTAAAATTCATATTCTCCTTCAAAAATCTTAAACAAGTCTATTATCCTCCGACGAATCTGAATTCTAACTGCAGTATCAAGCTGGCGTTTTTCAATACATCCTAAAGTGAGAAGATATTGCCCTAAAAGCAATTTTTTCTCTTTCGCTTCTTTTATACATTCTTCCAGTTTTTCTTTTGATAGAAGTCCAGTCTCAACAATTATTTCTCCCACCGGATGCCCCAGTCCTTTGCCTTCAACATAAGATGGCATCCCATCAATAAAAACAACTTTAAATTCTCCCCCTGCAGTGTCTCTTATAATAAGTGTTCCAGACAGACTTTTCCTGTAAATATAAGCCATAATCTGGGTAACTGGCGTTTGAGAGAGACTCCCCTTTACACTCCGTGAACTACTCATTGCTCATTACTCCCCGACAATTTTATTCTGACATCAACAACCTGGGTAGGTTTACCATATTCTCTTGCAATAACGGGATTTAAATCAAAGGTTTCAATCTGATGAAAATCTGTAACAAGCTGGGAAAGACGAAGCAAAATTTCCTCAAGTTTTTTCATATCAACAGGTTTTTCACCACGCACACCCTTAAGAATACTTACTCCTTTCAGAGATTCTATCATCTCATGAGCCTCAAGGTCTGTGATGGGACAAATTCTGAATACAACATCCTTTATAGTTTCAGCAAATATACCCCCCAGACCAAACATCAAAACCGGACCTGCTTTGGGGTCAAGTTGCATTCCAATAATCACTTCTTTTCCACCCTTCACCCATGGCTGAATTTCCACTCCAGTAAAACGAGCATCTATTTTTGCTGAAAGAAGGGATTTATATATTCTCTCAAAAGACTCCTTTACTTCCTCATCATTACGAACATCAATTACAACACCTCCGACCTCAGTTTTATGAATAACATCCGGACTTGAAACTTTCATCACAACTGGATAACCAATCCTGTTAGAAATTTTTATTGCTTCTTTTGCATTTACAGCTATTTCAGTTCTAACAGTTTCAACTCCGTATGCCCTCAGTAACTCTCTTGCATCTATAGAGTTCAGCCATCCCCCTCCTCTATCGAGATAGCGCTTTATTATAGTTTCCGCCTTTTTCTTTGCCACATTAAAAGACCTTATTTTTCCCTCCGGTCTTCTCTTCCAGTTCGCATACTTTACGAGCATTGCCATAGCATGCGCCACATTATCGGGAAATGAATAGTTTGGAACCCCATGCTTATCAAGATTTAGTGTTCCTTCAGCCCCCTCGATAGTCCCCATTATGCAACTCAAAATGGGCTTGCGCGTCTTTTTTCTGATATCCAGGATTGCTCTAATTACCTCATCAATTTCTATCATTAGCGGGGGTACAAAAACTACTATCATCGCATCAACATTCCTGTCAGCTGCCACCGCTTCAAGAGCGAACTTATAACTTTGAGCCCCTGCTGATGCTATAACATCTACTGGATTCAGAATAGATGCTTCTTCCGGAAGATGCTTCTTTAAAGTATGAACAGTTTTGGTTTCAAACTGAGCAAGTCGTAATCCTGACTGAATTATAGCATCAACAAGAAGTATTCCGGGACCACCAGCATTTGTAACGATACCTATAGCATCTCCGTTCGGCAGGTAACCAGCAGAAAGAGCCTTTGCAACATCAAATAGGCTCCTGACGCTGGACACTTTCAAAACCCCTGTCTGCTCAAATAAAGCATCCGTAATAGATTCGTTAGAAGCCATTGCACCGGTATGAGAACTTGCAGCCTTAGCCCCCTGAACAGTTCGTCCCGCTTTTACAGCAACTATTGGCTTAACCTTTGAAATTCTTCTTGCTATTGGAACGAACTTACGAGGATTACCAAAACTCTCCATATAAAGCAAAATTACAGATGTATCAGGGTCAGTTTCCCAGTATTCGAGAAGGTCATTTGCAGAAACATCTGCCTTATTGCCAACGCTTACAAACATCGAGAAGCCAAGTCCCACTCTCGCTGCATAATTAAGCATCACTGCTCCAATGGCACCACTCTGGCTCATGAAGCCCACTTTTCCCCTCAGTGGTTCACTTCCTGCAAAAGTCCCGTTCATCCTGTACGAAGGATGGGTGTTAATAAGACCCATGCAATTCGGACCTATCATCCTCATCCCGTATTTTCTCACAACACGAAGAAGCTCAGCCTCGTCCCGTGCCCCGATTTCCCCAATCTCCTTGTAGCCTGCAGTTATCACAACAAGCCCCCTAACACCTTTTATCCCACACTCTTCAACCACTTTGAGAACATTTTTTCTTGGTACGACGATGAAGGCAAGGTCAATATTGTCCTGAACTGCAAGGACCGAAGGATGGCACTTTATGCTCTGCACAGTTTCAGCATTGGGATTTATGGGGTAAACTGCTCCAGGAAATCCATAATCAACGAGATTTTTCAGAATTTCCCTCCCAATCTGTCCTTTTCGTCTTGACGCCCCTATTACTGCTATGGTTTTTGGTCTAAACAATCCGTCGAGAAAATCTCTTCGTGTTTTAATAATCATGATAGCGTATAGCTCCTGACAATAAAATAACTATATAGTAAAATTTTTAGACACATTATTAAAAAGAAACTTTCATTGAAACTCCACTATTGGAAAATCCCATATCCCATATTTTTTTTGAAATTTTTCCACCCACATTCCTGCTGGAGGAACTCTCCTTTTTCATTCCGATTATCAAAGTCGAAACTGAAACTACAGCACTTGCTACAGTCAGACCAAAAAGTATATTTGCCGATAGACTTAGATTAGCTGCAAGGTCATGATGTGTATTAACATCATCTTGTGCATCGAGAAGCTTCTGCTCGCAATCCAAATTGCATTCCTTGCTCGTTTTATTATTCCACTCATCTGCAGCATCATTCATTTTGTTCTTCTCTGAAATTGCCATACCACCTGCAATAGCATATCCAATTGCCAGTACCCCCGCTATTCCTGCAAAAGCATAACCTATTTTTTTGAGTTGCTTTCCATCCCTTCCTTCATCACCTGTAATTCCTCTACCCTCTGCATTTGAACCTCCTTCTTTAGAAACTTCACCCTCCTTCTTTTCTTTTTCCTCTTCTTCTTTCTTCTTTGAAGATATTGCTTTATGTGTATTTTCCCCTTCTTCGAGATAGATTGTCACTTCTCCTGCTTTATTAATAAGGACCTTATTTTCGTAAAGGACTTTAGAACCCTTAACCACTCTCACATAACGCAATCCTGCGTCAAGATAAAGATAAAGGTTCTCATTAGCTTCAGGATATGTTTCACCGTCTACAAGAACTACCGCTCCTTCAAGATTTCCTATAAATCTTAAAATACCCACCTCAGCCATAATATTTTTTATAAAATCTTCAACTTCTTTTTCTTTATCAGCCGGTATCTGTGCCCCACCTTGCTCGAGAAATTTCGTTAATACCATCAGGGCTTTCCCCTTATTATCGAGTTTGAGATAAGAAACCCCAATATTGTAAAGAATTCCCCAGTGGGGTCTCAAATTATAGGACTTCTCAAATTCTGCCAGGGCTCCTCTAAAATCCCCTTTTCTGAAAAGTTCAACTCCCTTATTGAAATGAGTTTTTGATTCCTCAACATGAATGTCTGTCTGCCCATATACCTTAAGACTCATACTGAATTGACAGAACAGGAAAAATAAAAGCCATACTAAACGCTCATGGGCAAGTTTTGCCAACCCATGGGAATGAAAATTTAAATTTATAGATTCCTGCTTCCGCAGGAATGACTTCTTATCCTCACGGAAATAGAAATCTAAATGGCCTTCCTCTGTCATTCCCGCGCATGCGGGAATCCATGATTGTTTCTTTATCATTTTTATACTAAAATATTTGAAAATTTAACCATTTTATTAATTAATATTTTACTACCAATTCAATTTCTTTATCAATGCGTATGGAAAAAATCAATCTATTATGGTTTATTAAGGCTTATTTTAAATTTTTGGAAAGTTTAACCCATGACTGGCAACAACGAAAAAGAAACAACAAAAACCGAAAACATTTTTGAAGTTCGTGTTCAAAAACTAAAAAAAATTATAGATGCAGGTTTAAACCCATACGATAATACCTTTACCCCATCACATACAGTCGAACAGATAAAATCAATATTTGGCGAAGGGAAAAGGGAATTACCTGAAGAGGGGGATGCCAAACCACTCGATGAAAATACATACGCAGTGGCAGGAAGAGTACTAACATTACGACGCTTTGGCAAAGCAGCCTTCTTCCATCTAATGGATGCTACTGGAAGTATTCAAATATACATAAAAAAAGACATTCTCTCCGAAAATCACTGGAATATTTTCAAAGAAATAGACACAGGGGATATTATAGGAGTTAGAGGAAAAATCTTCTACACAAAGACAGGGGAACTTACCATAATGGCAGAAACCCTCCACTTCATTACAAAAAGCCTTCGACCCCTGCCGGAAAAATGGCATGGACTCATAGACCCGGAAATCCGGTATAGACAGCGATACCTCGACTTACTTTCTAATCAGGAAGTAAAAAAAATATTTATGGCTCGTTCTTTCATAATCAAATGCATTCGCAACTACCTTGACAGGGAAGGATTCGTGGAGGTAGAAACTCCTATCCTTCATCCACTGAGAGGTGGTGCAACAGCCAGACCATTTGTAACCCATCACAATACCCTCGATATGAACCTTTACCTGAGGATTGCTCCCGAACTTTATCTAAAAAGACTCCTCGTTGGAGGATTTGGTAAGGTTTACGAAATTGGTAAATGCTTCAGAAATGAAGGGATAAGCACAAGGCACAATCCTGAATTTACAATGCTCGAATTTTACGAGGCATTTGCAGATTACAAAAAGATGCTCGAAAGAGCAGAAGAATTGGTAAAAGAAGTTGAAAGAAGTTTTAATGAAAAATTTCCCGAATTTCGCCAAAAACGCAATTACGATATTCAGAAACCATGGAAAAAAATGAAGATGCTGGAGAGCATAATTGATTACGGTCGCAGTCTGGGTATAACAAGGGAAATACTTGAAAATCCACAGTTATGCAACGAGTGGTATGAAAAAAACATATCCCCTGAACAAAAGAAAAAAGGAATAACGCATGGTGAAATAATATTTACGATGTTCGAAACAATCGTAGAACCTAACCTTGGAGTGGAACCAGTAGCTATAATTGATTTTCCTGCAGAAATTTCACCTCTTGCAAGAAGAAGCAACTTAGACCCACGATGGGCAGAACGTTTCGAAGTTTATCTCGACGGCCGGGAAATAATAAATGCCTTCAGTGAGTTAAACGACCCCGCTATTCAGGCAGAAAACTTTCTTGCTCAGGTGAAAGCAAGGGAAGGAGGTGATGAAGAAGCAATGGATTACGATCAGGATTATGTTACAGCCCTTGAGCATGGCATGCCTCCAGCTGGAGGATTCGGTCTCGGAATAGACAGGCTGGTGATGAGCCTTTGCAACCTTACTTCAATAAGGGAAGCAATACTCTTCCCCACCTTAAGACCGCAATCCACCAGGAGCGATAAATGAATCCAATTCTGATAATAGTCCTTGTGATATCACTGGGGCTTTTGCTCGTTCCGACATTATGGATTGTAATTATAAAATTTCTCAAAGTTTTATCGAGAAAACTGAAACCCTCCATTTTCGTTGCCACAGGACATCTCGTTGGAAGGAAAAAGAGAGGATTTGTTTCAATAATAGGACTGGTATCAATTTACGCAATAAGTGCATCTTCATGCCATGTTATAACTGTTCTGTCAGTGATGGGAGGATTTGGTGATGACCTTAAACAAAAAATTCTCGGTATGAAGGCTCACATAATAATTGATTCTAAAGAAGGACTACTGAATGATGAAAACAGGATTCTCAAAATAGTTGAAAGCATTCCTGAAGTAGAGGGAGCCTATCCATATATTGAGGAAGAATTGATGGTTAGAAGCTCTCTAAATATATCAGGAGGAGTATTGAGGGGTATTGATACCACACGAGCATCAAAAGTAATGAAGTTAGGGGAAACTATTATTGAAGGTAAACTGGAATACCTTGACCATCCTGAAAAAATAATCAAGGAAGTCTTCAAACACTCCGCTAATTTCTTAAGTCCGATTGGCGCTATAGGAGAGGTAGAAGGAGAAAAAACAAAAAATGCTAAAACAAAAACGAGTAAGGAATCGGAAAAAAGTTTTGAAAAAAAAGAAATAGTAATCAATAGAAAAAATACATCCGTACAGGAAGAAAGTAAAGGAGAAAATAGTGGAATAAATGACAGACAATCAGGTGAAGAACTTTTACCAGCCGTAGTAATCGGCAGGGAGATGTCGAAAAACCTCGGGGCATTTGTAGGGGATGAAATAAAATTGATTTCCCCCTTAGGGGATATGGGTCCAATGGGTCCAATCCCCAAAATAAGGATGTTCCGCTTAGGGGCAATCTTTTTTTCCGGTATGTTTGAATATGATGCAAAGAACATTTATACTACACTTGAATCAGCCCGCAGTTTTTTAGGAATCCCGGAAGGAGTTACTGGCATAGAAATAAGAATAAAAAAACCAAACGATGCTGAAAAAATTTCTCGAATTATTAAAAAACGCCTTTCCTCATTGCCTGCATCTACTAACCTTCGCGTGCGACACTGGAAAGAACTCAACCGAAGTCTTTTTTCAGCTCTATTGCTTGAAAAAATTGGAATGTTTCTCATGCTTTCACTAACAATTCTTATCGCTTCTTTCAGCATTATTTCGACTCTTGTTATGTTAGTTACCGAAAAGACACAGGAAATTTCAGTCCTAAAAACGCTTGGAGCTCATAATGGTATGATAATGAGAATCTTCCAATTTCAAGGATTTTTACTTGGATTCGTAGGAACGCTGGTAGGCACTGGACTTGGAATTTTGCTCTGCTGGCTTATCAAACACTTTGGTGTACCAATAAATCCCGAAGTGCATTATATAGACAAACTTCCGGTCAAAATGGAACCTGTAGAAATTACTCTTGTTGCAATTTCATCACTTGTAATGTGCACTTTAATTACACTATATCCAGCAAAAATTGCAGGGAAACAACAAATAATTGAAGGGCTAAAGAAGAGATAAAGAAATGAAGAGATGACAGGATGAATCAGATTTTAAAAGTAGAAAATTTAAAAAAATCTTTTCAGCATGGAGGAACTACTCTTGAGGTTTTAAAAGGAATAAATTTTTCTGTAGATGAAGGAGAAATGGTATCAATTGTTGGAGCATCAGGTGTAGGAAAATCAACATTTCTTCACATTATTGGAACACTGGATTTGCCAACATCAGGAACTATTATTTTCGAAGGTAAAGAAATATCAAGCATGAGTAACAGGGAACTTTCTATTTTCAGAAACCGCACGATAGGTTTCGTATTTCAGTTTCATCACCTGCTGGATGAATTTACAGCACTTGAAAACACAATTATGCCAGGACTCATTGCAAATTTACCCCGCAAAGAGCTTGAAGAAAGAGGTAGAGAACTTCTTCAACAAGTTGGACTTGGAAACAGACTGACTCACAGACCAATGGAGCTAAGTGGTGGTGAACAACAGAGAGTTGCACTGGCAAGGGCTTTAATAATGCAACCCAAACTACTCCTTGCTGATGAACCGACAGGAAATCTTGATTCGAAAAATAGTGATATTCTTTGTGACCTTCTCTTTCAATTGAATGAAATTCACAGAACAACCTTGATTTTAGTAACGCATAACCATGCACTCGCAGAAAAAATGCCTAAACAATATGAAATGAAAGATGGTTTAATATTTGAAAGGAAAAATGGTGAGGAATTAAATGAACCAGTTTCAAAAATGTCTACATGAAATAAAAATTATCGAAGAATGGGGGCAAAAAAAATTAATTCTTTTAATATTTATTTTTTCGCTTTCATTATCAATTCAAAGAAAAGCACTCGGGGGGGGTACTGAATACGGTCTTGAAGGAGCAGAAACTGTTGCAAGAGGAGGAGCAAACACGGCAAAGGCATCAGGACCTGAATCACTGTACCTCAATCCTGCAGGAATTTCTAAAGGGTCGGGAATAAAAATACTTATTGATTCTAATTTCATATCAGCGAGGATGACTGCAAAACTCTTTGGCGACGAGGAACCTGTTGGAAATGGTGAAGAATCATGGCTTGTTCCCGGTGATGGTACTATAAAGTATGTATCAGTCAGCAATAGCACAGATGTATACCCCGGTGAATTCAAAATGTTCCCATCCCCCATTGCAGGTATATCCTTTAAAGTGCCACGATTCGAAAAACTTGCCATTGCCCTTGCACTTTTAAGCCCTGCAGCACTTGGAAGTTACCAATTTCCCGAAACTGTTGCAGTTAGCACCGAACAGGTGGACTGCTCTCTACCCGAATCAAAAAATGAAGCCGTTTGCAAACTTCCATCACCCCAGCGGTATGACCTCATAAAAGAAGATGTTCTGTTTGTCTGGCCTACAATTTCCCTATCTTACAAATTAACCGAACAACTTGCATTTGGTGGGGGTTTTCAATGGGGAATATTTCATGCAGTTTTCAAGTCAGCGGTCAACAATGGTGTCGTATCAACACCGAGATCTTACACAAACGATACTCTTTCAACTATTGATGTCTGGGACATATTTGTTCCTGCGGGAATATTAGGTATGGTATGGAGCCCCACAAATCGTATTGAATTTGGTTTTTCAGTGAGAGTATCTGACAAAGTTAAGGCAGAAGGGAAATTAGTGGCAATAACCAATCCATGGGGAGACGACCCGATAAGTTCCGACGACCCATCTTTGACATGGATGGACGAAGCCCCCTATCACAGACCCAAAGGATATTTAACCTTCACATGGCCTACTACTGTATGGAGAATGGGAATCAGATATTTTCACCCTCTTAAAAATCGCCCTCGTGGAAATACATGGGATTTGCCATCGTGGAAAACCGAACTCTTTGACATCGAACTCGACTTTTTTGTTGAACAAAACCATGTAGCAGAAACCATGGATGTTCGCGTTGATGGGCAGATTCCTTACGGGAGAAATTATGGTGAAGCAAATGATTTTCACCCGGAAAGCGGAGGAGTGGCAAAACTTAGAAGAAACTGGCAGGATGTAATTTCTGTTCGCTTAGGAGGAAGTGTAAATCTCTTAAAAGGGCATCTTACTTTGAACTGGGGGGGATTCTACGAATCACCTACTGTTAATGATGCTGATACAAGGCTCGATTATCTTGGAAATAAAAGGTTTGGTATTACTTTAGGATTGCAGGGTCGTCTTTATGATTTCAGTGCAGGTAAGAAAAAAATGACTATCGAAACAACGATATCTTATGCCCATTTCTTCTTTCCCGAAATTTCTGTGAGGGATGGAAAAATCAGACACATTGCATATATTGGAGAATCAGGAACAGTTATAAATAACGGGGACTATGACTTCGCCATGGACATTCTTACTGCAGGTATTCGAATTACTTTATTATAGTTTATTATAGCATTTTTATCCTGCAGGAAAAGCTAATAAAATGAAAACACGGTTTTATCTCTTTACTACATTTTTTCTATATTTTGCTTTTTCTTTTTTTTCAGACTGTTTATTCTCAAAAACTCCAGAACAATCCGAATCAAATCTCTCTTCAGATGAAGTAACATTTTTTGTTTCTGCTGACACTCATTTAGGTTTTGAAAGAATGGAGGAATGGAACCAAATCCAGATAAAAGAAATGAATGAACTTCCCGGCAAACTTTATCCTGAAAATATCGGAGGAATCGTTCAAAAGCCAATGGGTGTTCTCATTGCAGGAGACCTTACGGAAAACGGATGGAAAAAAGAACTAAACATTTTTATGAAACTCTATGGAATGAAGGATAAACCCGGAATATTGAAATATCCCGTTTTCCCCTGCACAGGAAATCATGACCGAAGAGGAGGAAGAACAACAGTTGCAAAAAAAATTAAATACTATTTCAAAACCCTTCCCTATTCGTGGAAATGGAAATTCGTTCACCTTATCTGCCTCGACGAACACCCTGATATCGAAAAAATACGATGGCTGCGGAAACACCTTAAAAAAATCCCTTCAGAAGAAAAAATAGTAATATTTTTTCATTACTCCATTCAGGGGCCATATTCAAACTGGTGGAGCAAAAAAAAGAAGAAACTTTTCTTTCAGACCATCGAAAATAAAAATGTGATAGCCATCTTTCACGGGCACTACCATGCAGAGGATTATTACAAATGGGAAGGTTTTGATGTTTTCAATGTTGGGTCTCCAAAATATAGTTATAAAAGTTTTGCAGTCGTGCAAATAACACGCAAAAAATTACAGGTTTGTTACCGTAATTATGCAGAACATAAGTGGTCGTGGTGGTTTAAAAAAGAAATTTGAGTTTAATTCACTATAGATTCCTGTTCCGCAATGGTTTTAAAGTTTAAAAAATTCAAAATTAATGATTCAAAATGTTTTTTGTAGGGGCGTGATTTATCACGCCCAATTTTTTTAACAAGGACAAAATTTACTCATAAAACCTGAGTTTCTTTTTCCTTTTATGCCTTTCAATTGCAAGATTTATGAGTTTATCAAGCAGAGCGGTGAAACTAATGCCGCTTGCCTCCCACAACTTTGGGTACATGCTTATTTCTGTAAAGCCGGGAATTGTATTAATTTCATTTACAAAAATTTCCGCATCTTTTCTCAAGAAAAAATCAACCCTTGCCATTCCCTCACAACAAAGAACCTTATATGCTTTAATTGCAATTTTTCTTATACCATCCTCCGTCTCTTTTTTTAATTCCGCTGGAATTCTTAGAGTTGCCCCCATTTTATCAAGATATTTTGCTTCATAAGAATAAAATTCATGTGAAGGAACAATTTCTCCTAAAATTGATGCTACCGGTTCTTCGTTCCCTAAAACGGAACATTCAATCTCTCTTCCATCAATAAATTCTTCAATGATGATTTTATTATCATACTTAAAAGCATTCGATACCCCTCTGTCAAAATCACTTTTATCCTTTATTTTACTTACTCCTACAGAAGAACCCATACAGGCAGGCTTACAGAACATGGGAATTCCAACCTCTTCTTTAACTCTTTCAAAATCAATATTATCTTTTTCATTTTCATGAAACACCAAAAACTTACCAACCGGAATCTTTGAATCCCTTAGCAATCTCTTCGTCACATCTTTATCCATTCCTATTGCAGAACCTAAAACACCTGCACCTACAAAAGGAACATCAACCATCTCAAGCATTCCCTGCAGTGAACCATCCTCACCATATGAGCCATGAACAGCAGGAAATACCACATCAACTGAAATGTTTTTCATCTTAGAATCCAGAGAAACGATTTGAGCCCCCTTCGGGGAAGGAACTATAGTAACTCTTTGTTTTTTTGAAGCAAGCTTTATTTTTGCAGGGTCATGCGCATTTGAAAGAAAATTATCAGGGTCATACAAATGCCAGACTCCATCCTTACCAATTCCTACCAGATAAATCCGATACTTACTTTTATCAAGAAATTTTAAAACACTAAGAGTTGATTGAAGCGAAACTTCATGCTCTGGCGACTTTCCCCCACATAACAATACAAGATTTAATTTACCCGACATCTATTTTTCCTCCATCAATTTAACCAGCTTATATGCTTGTACTTATTATCCAGAGTTCTTCAAAATACCATACTTTTCCATCTTCTTAAGCAATCCAAAGCGAGAAATACCAAGCAATTTGGACGCCTTACTTTTATTTCCCCCTGTTTTAGTAAGAACAGCTTCTATCAAAACTCTTTCAAGTTTTTCCACATTAACTTTTAAATCAAAATTTTTGGAATCTCCAAAAAACAGGGGTAAAGTAGCTGGAACATCCTGAAGTACATCTTCTTCAGTTATTTTTCCTTCGCTTAAAACAATTGCTCGCATAATTTCGTTTTCAAGTTGCCTCACATTTCCCGGCCAATCATAATTAATTAGTTTCTTCATTGCTGAGTTTAAAACCTCTAATTTTTTCCCTTTTCCATGTTTTTCCAGAAAATGGTTTACAAGTAGTGGTATATCTTCCTTTCTATCCCGAAGTGGAGGAATTTCGATACTAATAACATTAATCCTGAAATAAAGGTCTTCTCTGAACTTTCCTTCTTCGACAAGTTTTTCAAGTCTCGTTGAACTTGCAGCAAGAATTCTGACATCCACTTTTTTTTCAATGTCACTCCCAAGTGGTCGCACCACACCATCCTGAAGGGTTCTGAGCAGTTTTATCTGCATCTGGTTAGACATTGAACTTATCTCGTCGAGAAAAAGTGTTCCATGGTCAGCCATTTCAAAAAGCCCTGGTCTATTTCTGTCAGCTCCTGTAAAAGCACCTTTTATATGACCAAACAAAATAGATTCTAAAAGTGTATCAGGTACAGCACCACAGTTTTGTGTTACGAACGGCTGGGATGCTCTCTTGCTTGCGAAATGAATGGCTCTTGCTACAAGTTCCTTCCCGGTTCCACTTTCTCCTATAATAACTGCAGGAAGTTCTGTATCAGCAATTCTATCGAGAAGGCGAAAAACCTTCTGCATAGCACTGGATTCCCCTACTATCTCCATGTACTTTCCACTCCCCTCCTTTCTGCGTATTGCCGTTCGGTCAATCGTTTCCCTCATTGCTTCAAGTTCAATCTTCTGTTTCCCGAGTAAATCAGACAGTTTGCGATTTAGCCTTTCAATCTTTTTCTCTCTCATCATATTTTCTCTGATGAGTCTTGCATTTTCGAGGGCTATCGCTGCCTGGTCTGCGAAAGTCATCAGTAAATTAATATCCTCTTCCGTGAACATGTTTGAACCATAGGGGTTATCCGCATAAATTGCTCCCAATATTTTACCCTTTGCAAATAAGGGAACTGAAATGACACTTTTCAGATTGAGTTCAACAACAGACTTGGAAGAATGAAAAGAGGAATCCGAAGAAGCATCAACTGAAATTAACGGTTTTCCTGTCTCAATAACCTTTTTTACAATTGAACTGCTGAAAGAAAAGTTCTCACCTGAAACTTCTTTCGAATCCATGTTCCTTGCACACTTGACCCGAAGATTACCCGCCTCATCCTTCAGAATTATATAACCTCTCACCCCTTCTGTAATTTCAAGCATTGTATCAAGGACAAGTTCAAGCAATGGGCGCAGGCGAAGTTCAGAATTTATACGCTTATTAATTCGAGCAAGTTTTATCCATTTTTCCTTTTCTCTATCGACGATAAAAGAGTCACCCCCTAAAAATGAATCCATGCTTTTTTCTTTCACTTTGCTAAACCTCCTTAAAATTTTCATATAGACATTTGTTACTGATGGGTCATAACCAAGGCTGGAAGCCTCCTGTTTTACTTTAAGTGCAACTTCACCAGCCTTTGAAAAATAAAATCGTGCTTTAACGAAATCAGAAATGTTAATAGAAAGCCACAGAGCAATAACATAAGTTTGCAGGCAAAATTCCATTTCTTCCCGGCTTGCAAAACTTTCAGCAGTCTCATTTAAAATATCAAGAGAATTTCTCTCTCCTTTACCCTCACGGGCAAAAGCAAGATATACAATCAGTGTGTGCCTATCCTTTATTCTCGGGTCGAGTGGAATTGCAGGACTATTTTCAATTTCTTTAAGAATTTGCTCTGCTACTTTGATTTTGCCATCAAATATGAATGCTTCTGCGGCAGAAAGAGCTGCCTGAGCAGACATGGGCAAATCACAGAGGGTATCAAATCCCTGCTTTGCTTTAAGATATTTATTATTAGCAATTTCAAAATTCTCTTCTGCAAACGCTATATCCCCTTCTATCATATTAATAAGAGGTTCCAGTTGTAATCTATCTGTTTTTTCAATTATCTTTATACATTTCGCAAGATAAACCTTCCCGCCATCAATATCTCCGATTCTGACTCTTAAGTTTGCGCAATTTAAATTTGCAACTGCAAGTTGATGCCATCCGCCAATTCTTTCCAGAACTCTTATCGCTTCATTAAACTTTTCCATAGCAGGTTTAAACTTCGACATCTCCATCAATGCAGAACCGAGGTTTAGACTGTAGGTAGAATATGCATGGATATTTCCTGATTTTTTCGAAAGTTCTGCAGCCCTTTCATAACACTCCACTGCTACTGTGTATTTCCCCTTCTTTTGATTTACGATTCCCAACAATCCTTCGAGTCTTGATTGCACCTCTTCATCCTGTAATTTTCTCGCAATTTCGATTCCCTCTTCGAGAACTTTCCGGGCTTTCTCAAAATCGGTGGTGGTGGTGCTACCTGACTCTTCCTCACCTTCAACCCGTACGACCACGCCATCATCCACTTCCTTACGGTCTCGACTACCCTCAACAACATCAGACCGGTACCTGAGCGGAGTCGAAGGCTCACTCAGCTCACCACCCGAAAATATAGCACATAGAGAAAGTGGCTCAACAAGGTAGAGAAAATCTATCTCAGGTAACCCTTCTGTAATAGCCTGCTCAATGAGTTTCATTGCCTCCCCATACTCACCACTATCAATGAGAATCCTGCTCAAAATTGCAACTACCCGTGTTCGGTTAATCGAATGAGCCAATTGCTTTGAAAGTAAAAATTTCTCGAGTAATTCTCTGGCTCCTTTCTTATTTCCCATCAACCTGTAAATGGCTGATTTTTCAAGTATCTTCTCGACATTAATTTCATCATCCTGCGATTCTGTAATTGAATCAAGAACCTCAAGGGCTTTTTCATATTTACTCATGTTTCTCATTATTTTAACTGCAAGAATTTTACCCCTGCTACCAAGACTTTCAGGAGATTCATTAAGCGGATTTTCAAGGAGTTTTAAGGCACTTTTAAAATCCATTTTTGATACAAAATGCTCTGCTCTTTCTACAATTTTTTCACCAAAAGAATAATTACCACCCATGAAAAAATGATATGCATCAGCAGGAAAATCATTTTCTATTTTGCTCTTAGATAAAGATTGAGCCAATTTCAAATGAATCTCTTTTATGTCTGACTTTCCGGTAAATTTCAGGATTGCATCTGCCACAAGTGGATGAAGTTTTATCTCTCCACTTGATGTATCCATCCATCCCCTCACGGAGAGGGTTTCGAGTACCTGAACTACTCTTTCCTTTGTAAGATTAAGAATGCTCGAAATCATATCAGTACTGAGGGGCACAATGCTAAGAGCAAGGCATCGGGTAAGCATTACAATTTCAGGAGGTTCTTTTTTTAGAAAAAAGCTCACTGCCTCCTGAACAGCCTCCGGAAGCGATAACTCTTCCAGTTCCAAATTTTTTGAAATAGTCAGAGATGCGAGTTGAATCGCAAACAGTGGTATTCCTTTGCTTCGCTCTGTGATAACTTCAACAAGGGAAGGGTCAGACTTTTCCCCTAACAATGACCTGATTAAAACCTGCATATCATCACTACTGAGTGGAGGAATATCAATTATGATTCTACCTGGAAGAGAATAAATGCTATCACCAGAGGTATTTCCTGTATCAGTATCAATTTCAATCACAAAAAAGAGTTTATGGTGTACCTTTTCATTTTTAAAAATTCTCGAAGAGAGCATTTCAAGAAAGCGGGTTTCCAATAAATCAGGGTTATCCATAAAAATCAAAACACCTTCTTCTTTTTCCGAAACCATATCGAGAAATGTGCTTGCACTCCGTTCAAAATCAACATTTTGATGGATAATAGGCGAGCCCGACCGTAGCGTTCCTGACGAAGTAAAAAACATACCCCCTCCTTCGATTATCATCGGTATCCCCTTTCCATGCGAAATGGATTTCAAAATTACTTTTCTTTTTATTTCCTCTGCTATTGCGGTTTTGCCAATCCCTCTCGGACCTTTCAAAACAACCAGCCAGAAATTATCATTAGTTCCACCTGTAAATCTCTTCTCAATGCATTCAACTACTTCATTAATAACACTGTCTCTTCCAATTATTGAAGGTACCTGGATTTGTGAACCAGATTCTCTTTCCCGAAAATCTAATTCAAAAGGTGTTCTGAAAACTATGTGTCGCAGAAGCGCCTTTGCAGAGGGAAACCTTTCAAGCGGATTGGGTTTTAGAAGTTTGATTATAGTTTCTAAAAAAAATGAATTTAGAATTTTACAATAATGGCGAACCTGCTCTTCTTTTATCAAAATTAAAGGAGCGGCAAATTTCTCTGTGCTTAAACTACTACGCGCCAACTCAAAAAGATTTCCTCCTGCTACAACAAATGCTGTAACGCCGAGCGAATAAAGGTCAGACAGAGGGGAATAATGCCCCTTAAAACATTCTGGAGCAATATAACCAGGCGTCCCACAAATTCTACCTTTTAAACCTTCTGAAAAAGCAGAAAGTCCGAAATCAATCAATGTAAACCTGCACTCATTTTCCTGTCCACTTACGAGGATATGATTTGGTTTAATATCTCTGTGAAGAATTCCTTTTGAGTGAATATATTCAAGAGCAGAAGAAACTGCCATTAAAAACCTTCCAAACCACTGATTAAATCCCTCCCTATCGTCTAAATTCCTCAAATTTGAAGAAAATAGATGAACTGGAGTACCATCTATCCATTCCTCCACAATATAATATTTCTTCCCTTTAATATCCGAAACATCCCCTAAACCAAAAACCCTTACAATCGAAGGGTGGCTCAAAGAAGCAAGACCCCTGTATTCATAAAGAGCACTTGCAGAAAAATTTGTATAAGGATAAATTTTTATTAAGACTTTCCTGTCATTTTCAAAAGTATCCTCGGCAAGAATTGTTTCACTCTGTGCACCACTGGCAACATATTTTACAATTCTATATCTATTGTCAAAATATTTTTCTTTACCTGTCAATTCAATTTACAATACTGCCACAATTTCAAACAAATTTCAACCCCTTTAATTCTTTTCCATCCTTTAAAATTTTGTAGGTAAATAGGTCATTTGCGTGCGCCCCTGCTTTCTTGAGTGCAAACTGTCATTCCTGCCCCTGCCTTCGCAGGGGTAAACTACAGAAGGAATCCATTAACCTTCCCTGTCATTCCTGCGGAAGCAGGAATCCATTTTGAAATGGTGAATTTAAATTATCTTTGGACAGAAGCACAATCTACAATACTTTAAATTTTCTCTGATAAATCTTTACAGTTGCTTTAATATCCTCACATTAGCGCAAATTACGTGCATGCAAATCTCTCCTTCAATGCGGAGATGATATATTTCGTTCCCTAAAAAATTTTTATCTCTCTCTTTATTGTATTCAAACATATATCCTAAGGAATCTAAAACATCTTTGCGATTTTCATTAAGTCTATTAAAAGAAATTTCAAAAGTAAGAAAGCTTCTACCATCATTACCTACTGGGTCATTAGACAATAAAATATGATAGATGTTTAACAATTCTACCGATGTTACTTCATTTGGATCAAAAGCGAAGTCTAATCGAAGCGAAAATAAATCTGGGTCAAGATAAAAACCAACGATTTGCGAATCTGCTAAATTTTCAATAGCATTTTTTAATTCTTCATAATTCATTTTTTAATAAACTTCCCTGTAAAATGACTTTGAGTTATTTTTCTTTGCCCGTCAATTCACCCTTTGAACTAAGCAATAACAGGATTAATTGGCAATACAAACTAAACCTTTACCCCATAAACTTTACAAACAAACCATTCTTCATCGCCGCATTTTTCTATATCAAGTTCATTATATCTTTTCAAATAATCACATGCAATTTTATAATCCGAAAAAAGCCCGTAAGAATTTAGTTTTGAAAAAAATTCTTTTATTAATGTTTCATCTTTAGGAAAATCTGATAAAATCGTATAAGAAAAATCACTGTCTTCTTGAATAAAATCATAACCGAAAAAGAGCATATTATTAAATTTTTCCGGAAATGAATCATCATAGTTTTCAATACTCTCAATATAAATTATTCCGAATTTGCGAGGAGATAGCAAAAATTTTTTATATAGTTCTAATGCTATATTAAAGTCCTTAATAACATTTGTTTCATAATCCTTATACCTTTCATTAAAAACATAATCATCCACTGCTTCAAGTTCTATATAATAATAATCAGGATGAGGGCCATGATTGGCCAGTCTATAACTGGGAGTGCGTGCGACTCCTCTGTATTTTTTATTTAATAGATTATTAATATTTGCCCCAAAATCAATCCATGCATCTACTGCAGAACTCAATACAATAAGATAACCTTTAGTCGTCTTCATTTTTTTTATTTTTTAGGATGTTTAAAATCCTTCGATTCTGGAATACACTTTCCTCCCAATTTAATGTCTGAAATATTCCATTTTTTATAAACCTTTACAATACCTGTGTTTAAAAGTCATTTTCTCCATCAATTGTCCTTGGCTCGACCTCTGTATATTCAAACCTCATCGGAGGCAAAAAATCCGCCCGATTTCTTCCAAATAACTGAATACTCCGAACAAGTGACCAGTGACTCTCTGAATCATACGAAATATCATAATCCCTCGTATGAACCATTTCAAGCGTATAAAGGTCCCTCGATTCAACCCTTACCCTCACAAGTCTCTTTCTCGTCTCAACTCTATACCCTGAAGCGTAACTTACAATAATATCAGGTCTATTCTCATAAAAGAACTCAACATGATGCCCATAACAACTGTAATCCCCATCCCCTCCACACCCATCCTGCGGAGTCTGATTGTCCCCTACCACAAAAATCTCTTTTCCTGGTTACCATGTTAAATACTATATCTGCTTTTTCATTCCCCTTGGAAAAGCCTGGCAAGAAAAAAACTATATATCCGGAAGGAATGTTAAAATGATTGAATTTTTAAACCAGGGATTCTTTCAAAGTGGCGTCGATTATCTGTGAGGAGAATTAATGAATAACGTAAACAAGTTGAGGCAATTAATATGTCGAATCCATTAATTATTTTTCCTCTCATTTTCAAATTCGCGTATTCTCTGCCATAGATTTTAACTGTTTCCTCATCGAGATTAATTACTTGAATTTGCTCTAAAAATATTTTTAACCCTTTAAAACTTTCTTGAGGATTGGCTGAGCGGTGAATCCCGGCATATAATTCTGCCAGGGATATTATGCTGATGCCAATTCCCTCATCGAGTTTCTTTGTTATTTCTTCCACAATATCTTTCCGATAACCTCTTAAACAATGAACTGCCCAATCAGTATCAATTAGATATTTCATAGATGAACCTCACGGTTCGATAGTGATCTTTGCGCATATATTTCATCCAAAAAATCTTCCGGCACACTTGCCCAGGTTCCAACGCATCTGAGAAAATGTTTAATCCTTTCGCCCTGATTTTTGAGGTTCTTTTTCTTTGTATTGTTTTTATTAGCCTCGAAGAGTAATTCAAGTAATTGCTTTTTGTCTTCAGGCTTTAGAGTTAAAATCTTTTTGTGCAATTCCTCAACTTTTCTACTAGCCATTTTTTTCCACCTTTATAATAAACATTTATAATAGTACGCTATCAAAAACATGCAGTATTATCAAGAACTTTCATCCTTAACCGTTATTCATTTTTTTAATGATTCTCTGTTTCAGCCTGAGCGACCGCTACTTATTATCACAAAATCAGTCTACAAAATTTCCTCCATCAGTCATTCTGGTTCCCATTTTCACGGAGATAAACTCCGGTGGGAATCCAGAGCGATATGAGATTACTGCTGGAGTCTACCCAGCGAAAGCAGTGGCAAGAATGATATGTGGATTTTTGAAGGAATGAGCGATTAATACCTCTCGGTCATTTCCGCGCAGGCGGGAATCCAGAACGGAAAGGCTACGCACATGTTAAAAAATAATAGATTCCTGATTGTGCAATAGGTTCCTGCTTTCGCAGGAATAAGATTTTGAAGGGTTGCAAACTTTCTGCACTTTCCCTATTTAATCTGCTATCCGAATCAAATCTTTCAGGATGCCCTTCAACCCATGATTCAACTCCTCTATTGAGCCATGAGCCTATTACGGCGAATCTTGTTTCATTTACAACTTCATCACCAGTTTGAGAATAAATTCCATAATCAGAACTTGTAAGTGTATTTCCAAGTTTGTCAATTAGTATTTCACTTCGGAGTTCT